>Ga0209358_10000065_pt1 | contig 92238 bp, 83 predicted proteins | sample LauGreFa1BDMLBSN_2_FD_187574 | JGI IMG/M metagenome (GOLD analysis project Ga0209358, IMG submission 187574) | Freshwater lake microbial communities from Lake Michigan, USA - Fa13.BD.MLB.SN (SPAdes) (version 2) | ecosystem: Environmental > Aquatic > Freshwater > Lake | place: Lake Michigan, USA... | reverse complement strand
TCAGGCAATATGAATAGGTATGTATGGAGTATGGATAATAAAGTGGTGTCTGAATCTGACAAGATTTTAATTAAAAAGGGCGAGAACGTTCGTATAATTATCTACAACGGTTCTATGATGAGACACCCTATGCATTTACATGGCCATGACTTTAGAGTACTTAATGGACAAGGAGAAAATGCACCTTTAAAGAATATCATTGACATTATGCCGATGGAGACCGATACCCTTGAGTTTAATGCCAATATGGAAGGAGACTGGTTTTTTCATTGCCATATATTATACCACATGATGAGTGGAATGGGCAGGATTTTTAGTTATGAAAATCAGGCACCTAATCCATTAATACCAGACCCAAAATTAGCCCAAAGGAAGTTATTTGGAGAAGACAGGAAATTCCATGCGATGGCTGAAAACGACTTCGCAAGTAATGGGAATGACGGGATGGCAATGCTACAGAATACAAGATGGAGTATTGGTTCTGAATGGAGATTAGGATATAATAATATGCATGGTTATGAATCTGAAACTCACATTGGAAGGTATATAGGTAAAATGCAATGGTTAATGCCTTTTATTGGATTTGATTGGAGGTATAGAAAATTACATAACGGAGAATCCGAAAAAAACCTATTTGGACAAGTCAATACCAAAGATGAAAGAAGACAAATAAGTATTGGTGTTGCATATGTTTTACCAATGTTGATTACCTTTCAAACTGAAGTATATCAAGATGGAAATCTTAGACTGCAGCTTATGAGAGAAGACATCCCATTCTCTAAGAGATTAAGAGGTGAATTCATGGTCAATACTGATAAAGAGTTTATGGTTGGTGCACGATACATCTTCAATAAAAATATGGGATTAAGAACACACTACGATAGTGATATGGGATATGGTATAGGTTTATATTTAAATTATTAAAAATCAATTTTATGAAAAAATGTTTATTGTTACTTGTTATGATGGTTTCTTTTTCGTTGACTTATGCACAAGACACTACTAAGAAAAAATTAGTATACAATCCAAAGAATCCTACTTATGAAGTAGAAGCCACTTGCGGCACTTGTATGTTTAAAATGGAGGGAAAGGGCTGTCTTTTAGCAATTAAATTTAAAGGCAAGAATTACTTCGTGGATGGAACTGATTTAGACGACCATGGTGATGCCCATGATTCAGAGGGTTTCTGTAACGCAATCAAGAAAGCAAAAGTCCAAGGATCCGTTGTTAAGGATAGATTTTTGGTTACATACTTTGAGTTAATCAAGAAGTAAATTGTTTTAGGAAATTTAGATTTCTATTAACCATTTTCAAGTCTAACTTTCATTTCTTGAATGTTTCAAGCTCAAAGATTAAGATGGCGATAACATTCCACATATAAATGAATCTATTTTAATAATAAGGTTATACTTCTATAGTATAACCTTATTTTAATTAAAAATCTTAAATGAAAATAGTAAAAAGTATATTTTTAAGTCTATTGCCAGCATTCGGAGGGGTATTGATGGTGTTTGGCGAATTGGACGACTCTCCTGGACTTGGTGGAATTGGACTTATTCTTATTGGACTATCTGTATACTTGAATATGAGGTTCATTAAAACAGATAATAACAACTAAAATTAAACTCAAGTCATCTACCCTTTAATCTCTCAATTATTTGATACTAAATCATCGCATTATAGTTGCATCTTTCGTCTGTAAGTATAGCTTAATTTAACAGGATATTTTTATTAATACTCTGCGTGAGGAAAATACCCCCTGAAATCTGGCATTCGTAAATTAACCGTGTTAATTATTGCGCTAACTAATCCCTCAAAAACCCCACATTTCCCGTTTCTGCGCTAATTTCAATTTCTTCCCAATAAACTTGTTTAAGAACTAATATTGGCGTACCTTTGCCCTCCAAACATCGCGAGGTAGAGCAGCGGTAGCTCGTCGGGCTCATAACCCGAAGGTCGGAGGTTCGATCCCTTCCCTCGCAACTAAAGTAACCCGCTCCCGATTCCTATCGAGAGCGGATTTTTTTTCTAGTACCTTTGTATCAATAATGAGCACAAATGAAAGTGGGGTTTGTAAACATATTTGGGAAACCTAATGCCGGTAAAAGTACTTTACTGAACGCCTTAATGGGCGAGAAAATGGCTATTGTTTCTTCCAAAGTACAGACTACAAGACATAGAATTAAGGCCTTTTTAAACAAGGAAGACGAGTATCAAGTCATCTTTTCTGATACTCCGGGAATCATTGACCCAAAATACAAGCTTCACGAGAAAATGATGGGAGCGGTTAAGTCCGCATTGGAAGATGCAGATTTGGGCTTATTGATGGTGGATATAAGGGACAACCTGGAGGAAGTGGATACAATATTTAGCGGGTTAAAATTAAAAGTACCTTGTATAGTGGTGTTAAATAAGTCGGATTTGGCCACAGCGCAGCAGGTAAAAGAAGCCAATGCCTTTTTTAAAGAAAAGAAATACTGCAGTAGCTTAATTACACTTAGTGCATTGAATAAGAATGATATAGAAAGGTTATTGAAAGTAATTTTAGAGTATGTTCCCGAAGGTTTCCCATTTTACAGTCAGGAAGATTTAAGTGATTTACCCACTAAATTCTTTGTGAGTGAGATCATCAGGGAGAAGATATATGGTCTCTTTGGAGAGGAAATTCCTTACCATACAGCGGTATTAGTGAATTCCTATAAAGAACAGCCTCTTTTGATTAAGATTCAGGCAGATATAGTGGTAAACAGAGAAACCCAAAAGGCGATTATTATAGGCGAAAAGGGGAAGATGATCAAAGAAATAGGGGTACAAGCAAGAAAGGATATTGAGGAGTTTATTGGTTCTAAAGTATATTTGGAATTGTTTGTAAAAGTGAAGCCGAAGTGGAGAGACAATGATTTAAAATTGAAGGAATACGGATATCAATAATAATAAAATAACTTGAATTAAAATATTGATTTTCAATAATTAAAACAAGTTTATATGAATATTTAAATGAAATTAATATGAGCTATACAGTAGCCATTGTAGGAAGACCCAATGTAGGCAAGAGTACTTTATTTAACCGCTTTTTAGAAGAGCGTAAAGCCATTGTTGATGATATTAGCGGTGTAACAAGAGATCGTCAATATGGTGTCACTGACTGGAATGGTAAATCTTTTAATGTAATTGATACGGGTGGATTTGTACCTGATTCTAGTGATATGTTTGAGACCGAGATTAGAAAGCAGGTGAAGATTGCAATTGATGAGGCCAATGCTATCATTTTTATGGTAGATGCTGCTACTGGATTAACAGATTTAGACGATGCAATGGCAGATATGTTGAGAAGAACTACTAAGCCAGTTTATGTAACCGTTAATAAAGTAGACAATTCAACTAGGGCTTTAGAAGGTACCGAGTTCTATTCAATGGGATTCGAGCATAATTTCTTTATCAGCTCTATCTCTGGAAGCGGAACTGGTGAATTATTAGATGCTGTTACAGCTGACATTAAAGAAGAGCCAAAGGCAGCAACAGCAACGGAAGAATTGCCAGAAGGTGCAGAGCCAGAAGAAGCACCCTCTATCCCCAAAATTGCCATTGTTGGACAGCCTAATGCTGGTAAGTCTAGTTTATTAAATGCAATGATTGGACAGGAAAGAACTATTGTGAGTGAAATAGCAGGTACTACCCGCGATACCATTCATACTCATTACAATATGTTCCAAAAGGAGTTCATGTTGATAGATACTGCAGGTATCAGAAGAAAAAATAAAGAGAAGGATGATTTGGAGTTTTACTCCGTAATTCGCGCCATCAAGGCCATGGATGAAGCGGATGTTTGTTTGTTGGTGTTGGATGCTGAAAAAGGGGTAACCGCCCAGGATTTAAGTATTTTCAGTTTGGCCATCAGAAAGGGTAAGGGCATTGTAGTATTGGTGAATAAATGGGATTTGATTCCAAAAGAAACCAACACAGCAAGAGACTATGAAAAGAAGTTAAAAGACAAACTGGCACCTTTTACAGATGTTCCCATTTTATTTATCTCTGCAACAGAGAAAACAAGAATTTTTAAAGCCATCGAGTTGGCCTTGGATGTGTATGAAAATAAGCATAGAAAAATCACGACTTCCAAGTTGAATGAGATCATGTTGAAGGTGATTGAAAAATATCAAGCCCCTGTTGTCAGAGGTCATGTGATCAAAATCAAATTTGTACAACAATTACCAACCAGAGTCCCAAGTTTTGCCTTTTTTACCAATTTCCCTGATGATATTAAAACCCCATATAGAAATTACCTAGAAAATCAGGTAAGGGCTCATTTTAAGTTCACCGGGGTGCCAATACGTATCTATTTCAGAAAGAAGTAGTTAGGAGAGGTTTAACTAAGCTTTTGGTCTGTTTTTGAAAAAAATATTAAAAAAATTAGTTAAAATTTGGCCAATAAAGGGTTCATCAATATATTTGCACACGTATTTTTAATACCAAACTTAAAAAACCTGAAAATGAAAAAAGTATTCGCAATTTTCGCTATCGCTGCTTTAGCTGCTTGTGGTGGCGCTTCTACTGAAGCAACAACTGATACTGCTGCTGCAACTGTTGATACAGCTGCTGTTGCTGTTGACTCTACTGCTGTAGCTGCTGATTCAACTGCTGTTGATTCTGCTGCAACTAAGTAATTAGAAGTATATAACTTCTTGCAAGAAGGTCCCTCCGCATGCGGAGGGATTTTTTTTGCCCATATTGCTCATTTTGGCACATATATTGCATATATAGTAAACTCATAAATGTATCCATTTTGATATAGGATTATGTCAATTTGGCTATATGATATATGCTAAATAATAAATTGATTGACAGTGAATAATATACTTTTTAAGACGGAAGAAGAAAATGAGTTCATACCGCTTTTTTCATTTAATGAGCAGGATATGGAAAATGAGCCAGCATTAGAAATGGAGGAGATGATTCCTATTTTGCCACTAAGAAACACCGTATTGTTTCCGGGGGTTGTGATTCCAATTACAGTGGGTAGAGATAAAAGTATTCAGGCGGTGAAAGCAGCCTTTGGTAAGGATAAATTGATTGGGGTAGTTTCTCAAATGGATGGGAATATTGAAGACCCAACTGCTGCAGATTTATGTAAAATAGGAACGGTTGCTAAAGTGATCAAGATGATCAAAATGCAAGATGGCGGAACTACGATTATTATACAGGGTAAGAAAAGATTTGAATTGATAGAGATGGTGGAAGTAGATCCTTTCTTTAAAGCAAAAGTAGCCATTATTGAAGAAGAGACTATTCTTAAAGAAGATCAAAATTTCCAAGCCTTATTAGCTACTATCAAAGATTTAGCAACGCAGATTATTCAAATGTCCCCAAATTTTCCCTCTGAAGCTGCGATGATTTTAAAGAATATAGAAAGTCCTTTATTTTTAATCAATTTTGTAAGTAGCAATTTAAATGTAACTATCAATGAAAAACAAGCTTTGCTTGAATTAAATGGTATTACTGCAAGAGCAGAAAAATTGATTCATTTTTTGCAACAGGAATTACAATTTGTTGAATTAAAGAATAAGGTAGCTAATAAAACTAGAACTGAATTAGATAAGCAACAAAGAGATTATTTCTTACAACAACAATTAAAGAGTATTAAGGACGAATTAGGCGGAGATCCAAATGAACGTGAAATTGTTGAAATGAAAAAAAAGGCCGAAAGTAAAAAATGGCCAGATGCTGCAAAAAAATTATTTCAAACAGGTTTGGAAAAATTGGAACGTATGCATCCAAGTACACCTGATTATTCTGTTGTATACAATCACTTAGATTTATTATTAGACCTTCCTTGGTTAGAGTATACTGATGATAACTACGATTTGAAGCACGCAAAAAAGGTTTTAGACAATGATCATTATGGCATGTCTAAAATTAAAAATAGAATTATTGAATACTTGGCTGTATTGAAATTAAAAGGGGATATGAAGAGTCCTATTCTTTGTTTCTTAGGTCCTCCAGGTATTGGTAAAACATCATTAGGTAGATCTATTGCGCACGCTATTGGAAGAAAATATACCAGAGTAAGTTTGGGTGGATTACATGATGAAAGTGAAATTAGGGGCCATCGCAAAACATATATAGGTGCAATGCCAGGTAGAATTATTCAAAGTATTAGAAAAGTAAAAACTTCTAATCCTGTGATGATTTTAGATGAGATTGATAAAATTGGCAAAGATTTAAGAGGTGATCCTTCTAGTGCTTTGTTAGAGGTGTTAGATCCAGAACAGAATCATAGTTTTTATGACAACTACTTAGAATCAGAATATGATTTAAGTAAAACCTTATTTATTGCAACCGCCAATGATATTAGTCAAATTCAACCTGCATTAAGAGATCGTTTAGAAATTATTGATTTAAGTGGTTATGCAGTAGAAGAGAAAATTGAAATTGCAAAAAGACACTTGTTGCCTAAGCAAAAAGAAGCGCATGGTTTGGATAAAATCAATTTTAAAATCCAAGATAGCGTTTTAGAAAAAGTCATTGAAGATTATACTAGAGAGAGTGGTGTAAGAGAATTAGATAGACAGTTGGCATCTATTATGAGATACCAAGCAAAAGAGCTTGCTTATAAACATAAAGTAAAACCAACAGTTAGTAAAGCAGACTTAATTAAAATTTTAGGCCAATCTAGATATAGTAATGATTTATATAAGACAGTGAATATGCCGGGTGTTGCAGTTGGATTAGCTTGGACTTATGTTGGGGGTGATATATTATTTATTGAAACCTTATTATCAGAAGGCAAGGGTGAATTAAAACTAACTGGAAATTTAGGCAATGTGATGAAAGAAAGTGCAACAACCGCACTTACCTATTTACAGGCCAATTGTAAAAAGATTGGCGTTGAACCTGAATTGTTCAAAACAAAATCTATTCATGTGCATGTTCCTGAGGGAGCTGTGCCAAAAGATGGACCAAGTGCTGGTATTACGATGTTGACTGCTTTAAGCTCAGCTTTTAGCGGAAGAAAAGTAAAACCATACCTTGCTATGACAGGTGAAATTACCTTAAGAGGGCAGGTATTACCAGTAGGGGGTATCAAAGAAAAGATACTTGCTGCAAAAAGAGCTGGTATGAAAGAAATTATTCTTTGCTGGCAAAATGAAAAAGATGTAAATGAGATTGATCAAAGTTTTATCAAAGGTGTTCAATTCCATTATGTTAAAACAATGCAGCAGGTTTTAGACCTGGCCTTGGTTTAAAAAATAATGTAGCTTTGCTATATGAGTAATGAAAGACAAAGGAATGTTTTAATAAATCTGTTGATTTTGAGTTGTCTTTTGTTTTCTTTTAATCCAATCGCTGGTCAATCAATTGGTGGTAATGCAGTCTTTAATTTTGTTACCTTGTCTCCTTCCGCCAAAACAACAGCGCTAGGAGGTCTCAATATCAGTCATTTAAATGCTGATTTAGGGATGGCTGTTCATCAACCTGCCTTTTTAAATAAAGAAATGAATGGTCAATTGCATTTAAGTGTAAAACCATATCTAGCTTCGATTAATCAATATAATTTTAATGGAGCTCATTTTATCAATAAAGCAAATACTACAATTGGATGGGGTGTTCAATATATGGACTATGGAACCATTCCCATGACAGATATTGCTGGAAATGAATTAGGAAATTTCAGGCCCAATGAATATGCCCTACATCTAAGTGCAGCGACTACGTATCAAAAAAATTTCAAAATAGGGGCTAGTTTAAAGTTCCTTCAATCTAAATATGGTCTTTACCATTCAAATGGGATTGCAGCAGATGTGGGTATTATGTATGCACCCTATAGTGGATTGACGCAATGGGCTATACTGGTAAATAATGTTGGAGTACAATTAACTAAATTCAATCAAAAAGAAAACCTTCCTTTTAATATTACCGCAGGAGTTTCCAAAAAATTAGCCAATGCCCCTTTTCAATTTTCTTTGACAGCGCAAAGATTAACTGTTTGGGATAATACGTATAACGATCCTTTGTATAATGCATTAGAAGGTTTCAAAAGCCCTAGTAAATACCAAAATCTCTTCAATCATTTAATTGTTGCATCCGAAATAAATCTTGGTCCATCAGTGAACATAGATTTAGGATATAATTTTTTAAGAAGATTTGATTTAAATATTCAAAACCAAAAAAACAGCTTGAATGGATTTAGTGCAGGTTGTACCTTTTTGGTGAATAATATACAAATGCAATATGCAAATGCTTTTTTTCAAAATAATTTGAATCATCATTTTACCATCATTTACCAATTAAAAAAGAGGTATTAGCCAATTTTTTTAGGTAAAATTGCTTTAGGTTTTTGTGCTTCTTTATTAGCGGTTGGTTTTTTTGCAGCGTTAGGAATGTTAGACAAAGGTTGTGGTGCAGTAGCTGATGGTGCATTATTGTTAACTTCGTCAGGTAATTCATAATCGGATTCTGCTTTAATATCCTCTGTTTCTAGAGGTATATCCGTGGCACTAGTATCTTGTCCAACAAAATTGATATTCAAATCGCCCATACCTGAAGGCTTATCAAAGCTAGCATTTGGATCCAGATTACAAGCCGGATCATTGGCAACTTTTGCCATAAAGTAAGCCCAGATGGGTAATGCGCCATGTGCTCCTTGACCAAAATAATTATCGGTGAATCGAATATATCGATCATCTGCACCTACCCAAGCACCAGCTAATATTTGTGGAGTATAGCCCATAAACCATAAATCACTATTGTCATTGGTGGTTCCTGTTTTTCCAGCTATAGATTGAGCATTAATACCAAAAGAATACATACTTCTTCCTGTTCCTTTTGAAATTACCCCTTGCATCATATTTACCACTGAGTATGCAGTTACTTCATTGATTACTTTTCTTCGCTGAGGAGAGAAGCTTTCCAATACGTTGCCATTTTTATCTTCAATACGATTGATAAAGAAAGGTTGTGCATTATAGCCTCCACCTGGGAACATCGTATATGCTTGAACCATTTCAAATAAAGATATTTCAGCAGAACCCAGTGCAATACTTGGATAAGCAGGAATCTCTGTTTGAATATTGCATTTTTTTAAATAGTCAACAAATTCTTTTGCAGCTTCATTACCCTTTGGATTAATTTGTTTCATAATAAATCCAGATGCACAGTTTCTTGATTCTGCTAATGCTTGTGCCATTGGCATGGACATTCCAGTACAAGATTTTGGTGTATTGGGTACCATACCATATCCATCAAAACTTTGTTGTTGGTCTTGAACAATACTAAATGGAGTGAAGCCTGCTTTTTCAATCGCCAAAGAATACAATAATGGCTTCATGGTAGAACCCACTTGTCTTTTTGTATTTTGATTTACATGGTCATACTTAAAGGTCTTGAAGTCAACACCACCTACCCATGCTTTTACTTCTCCGGTAAATGGATCCACGGCCAAGAAACCTGTTTGTAAAATTTGCTTATGATACTTTAAAGAATCTAAAGGAGACATGGTAGTATCAATAAACCTGTTTTTGTTATAAGCAAAAATGCGCATATTGATAGGTTCATCAAAAGATTTACGAATCTCAGATTCATCAATATCTTCAGCTTTCATTTTTTTCCAACGATCTGTTTGTTTGATAGCCAACTCTAATAAATTATTAAAGTCTTTCCAGATAGTGCCGTTTTTAATATTGCTTTGTTGGTTAAATGCTTTTTGCAAATAGGACATATGTCTAGCAACTGCTTCTTCCGCATAATATTGCATTCTTGGATTAATAGTGGTATAAATTTTTAATCCGTCTCTATACAAATTATAGTTATCGCCATTGTTCTTTTTATGTTCTTTACACCATTTTTTCATGAATTCTCCCAAGTTCATTCTAAAATAGGGTCCTAAGCCATTGTTCTCATCCAACTTTTTAAAATTAGTCACTACAGGCATAGCTTTTAATTGTTCCGCTTGCTCGTCTGTGATATACTTCTGTGAAGCCATCCTGTTTAATACAAGATTTCTTCTTTCTAAGGCTAATTTTGGATTTCTATTGGGGTTGTATTTAGTTGGAGCATTGATCATGCCAATCAATAATGCTGCTTCTTCCACATTTAATCTATCGGGTTCTTTTTGAAAAAAAGATCTGGAAGCATTACTTACTCCAAATAAGTTCTCGCTAAAAGGAACAGTGTTTAGATATAAAGTAAGTATCTCTTGTTTGGTAAAATTGCGCTCCAATTTGATAGCAATGATGCTTTCCTTAATTTTTTGAATGACACGCAAGAGTTTATTTTTTGTACTCCAGTTGTCTGTAAATAGATTCTTTGCAGTTTGCATCGTAATAGTAGAAGCTCCTCCTTGGCTTCCTAGGAAGGCTACTGCTCTTAATAATCCTTCTCCGTCTACTCCGTAGTGATCATAAAACCTTTTATCTTCAGTAGCAACCAGCGCTTGAATTAAATAGGGGCTAAGATCTCTATATTTTACACTGATTCGATCTTCTAAATAAAACTTACCCATGGGTGTACCATCCTGCGCATATACTTGACTTGCTAAAGAAGCTGTTGGGTTTTCGATATCATCTAAATCTGGCATGTCACCAATCCATCCAAAATTCAGTAACAAAAGGAAAAGCGCAAAAACACCTCCTGTAATGAAATACCATTTCCAGAATTTTCTAGTCTTTCCAGTACTTTGTTCAGTTTTTTGGTTCACAAAATTGCTTATTTATTGATAAATATATTTTAACATGAAGTCTCTGTATAATTGGAGGTCTTCATTGGTATTGATTTGCAAGATATTTGACTTCCCAAAAATAAATATTTCATACTGTTTTGTAGGTAAAAAAGAGATCAATTCTGATTTTAATCTTGGTTTTATTTTTTGGGTGTAAGATAGGGCTGCTTTTTGAGTATCAAATGGGCCTACCCAAACAATATAGGTTTCTTGGTTAAACTGTACATAGGTGGAGCTTAATTCTAAGCTATTGAACTCTTCAGTATTCACATTATCCATGGCTATTTGAGCTTCTTTTGCGAAGACCTCTTTTGAGCCTTTGATGACGATCCCCCAATAATGTTCTTCTGTTGTATCATTGATGAACTGAATATTGGATATTTTGGTTTGTTTTTGTATGCTATCTACTGGGTTAATTTTAGGGGTACTAACCGTGGGAGCCACCATATTACTGTCCATAGTATTGGTGTAATTGCTTAATGGTAAAATATTCACCAATTGGCTTAAATAAGTTTCGGTCTTTTTTCTATTCTTGATTTCTGTAATGATATTTTTTGCTCTTTCCCTAATGTTTTCATTTTGATTTTGCAATACGATGGAATCTAAAATGATCAATGCTAAGCTATCCTTTCTTTGTTGAGCAAACATTTTTACTCTAATGAATTGGTAGGGCGTATTCCATTTGGTTTTTTGAATACTTTGACGAATACTAGGATGAGCAATGGTTAAACTATCCCATTGACCAATTTTAGATAAAAAATATGCATTTTTATAATTCTCCAATGCGTTTTTAGTGTTGATATTTTTATTATTGGCTTCTTTTTTCTTTGTTACATAAAATCCATTAGGATATCGTTTTACGACATTTTCAATGATTGCATCGGATTTTTCTTTTTGATTATCGTGTATGTATTGACTAGCCAAATCCAACATTGCTCTTTCAGTAACAATAGGGTCGATATCTCTTTCAATAATTTTTCTGTAGATGGGTAGGGCTTTTTCAAAGTCATTCAGCTGAAGCAAGAACAACTGAGCATTATCTATAGCAGCCTCATTCCATTTCTTCAAAGACAGTTCCTTCTCTTCCAGGGAATTGAATAATTTATATTGCTCGGTGGGTATGGTTTTTTCTTTAGAAGTACTATCATTACTAACAATGGCATTCACTGCTAAGTTTAATGAATTGTTGCTATATGAAATATTCCCACTTGTTTTTCTTCTCCAGTGATCAACGTTGGGTCTTTCTCCCCATTTTTGAATAAATGTCTGTTTGCCATTGGATACAAGATTTTTATTCTGAAAATAAAAATCTGTTATACCCCTGTTATTAAAACTATTGTTTGAAATGGTATTTGTATTGGTATAATTTTCTTCCTTTTTGACTTCATTGGTAAAAATACTAGCTAATTGACGCTCTTCTTTTTTTATCCTTTGTAACCATTGGTCAAATAAAGGCTTCTTAATCTCTTCTGGCTGATTAGATAGATAATGTATACTGTCTTCTCTTTGCATGGATAGATCATTGGTGCTGATGGATGACATCCATTTCTTTCTGGCAATGATATTTTCGTAGTTTGGATTAGATTTAAGAAAAACCGTTAAACTATCATATGCCAATTTTGCAATAGCATAGTTGCTTAATTGATATTGAATATTTCCTAATTGTTCAAAAGCTTTTTGTCTCTGCTCTGTACTATTACTATTTTGTTGAATAGATTGTATTAACCATTCACTAGCTTGTTGATTGTCTTTATTTTGAATAGCAAATTTTGCCATTTCAAAATAGATGATATCGGCATAAGGGAGATATCGATCTCTTTTGGTAAGTTTTTCTAATTTTTCAGTAAGTGTTTTCCAATTTGCATTGCCTTTCTCAATTTCATATTGAATCATATTTATTTTGGCATAAACTCCTAAGATGGGGTTAATGGCCAATTGGCTTGCTTTTTGATACCATGGGTAGGCTGCCCCTTTTTGATCTACCTTGTCATATAATTGGGCAATCAAAAAGTACCATCTTGCTTTTGCAATGGCATCTGGTGCATTGGGTAATGCTTTAATTAAATTGTTGGCTGCGTTTTCATATGATTCGCTTAAGTAATAACCATATGCCAATTGTTCATGTAAGAAGGGGAGTAGTCTTTTCGGAAAATAAGCATCAGATTTTAATAATTCCAGTAAGCTAATGCCTTCGTTCAATTGATTCGTTTCAAAATAATTTCTAGCCTGCCAAATCATACTTTCATTTCGAACATTTTCATTTTCCCAAATTCTATTTGTTTCTGCAGTTGCAATACTAAATTTACCCTTTGTATTTCTTAGATTACTACCAATGGGAAGATCTGCACCGTTTTCTTTTTCATCAAAAGAGTAATTGATGAATTGAAGTATGCTTCCAGCTGTATCAAAATTTTTATGGAATAAATAAGCTTTGGCCATTAGCAAATAGGCGTCATCTACCCAATTGTTTCTTAGGTCGTGTAATACTATATTGGCATTGGCTCTATAAATGATGGAATCAATACTGCTTTTGGCGATATCATTTAAATCATAATCATAAAAACTCAGTAACTGCGTGTAGTCATCTTGAAACAAGCTTCTTGACTTTGCCAATAATTCGTCTAATTCTTCATGACCATTAAAGAAATAATTATAATGAGCAACCGTATTTTGATAAGCTCTTCTGCCAAGCGTATATTTTTTATTTAAAAGTCTCTCATAGGGAAGTGGTTTTTCAACTTCTTTGGGTAAAGCTGATGAAACTGTTTTATTCAATCTTGATTTTAAAGAATCTGCTTTATTATTGATGATCTTATTGATCTTTTTTTGATTGGAATCTAATAGCGCATTTACCTTTTTGATCAATTTAGAATTATTGATGTCTAATAGAGATCTACTGGTATCTTGGGCGTATGCATTGAAATGAATTCCTGAACAAGTGATTAGGATAAATAGAAGACCTATTGCTTTTATGGGGTTGAATTTAAATGCTTTGTTCATGGATTAATTACAACTTAAAAATACAGTTAATTTGCTTTATTTACGGTAGAATCACCCATTTTTTGTATTAATGTTTTATCTTTAACAAGCATTTATCCTTATGGCAAAATTTGACATCAATAATACCTTTAAAAGGCGAAGTAACACCTACCGATTGGTGATTACCAATGATGACACTTACGACGAAATTTTGGCATTAAGATTATCCAGAAAGTCGGTTTATTTAACTTTTAGTATTAGTTTCATCTTATTGGTTGGTTTAACCATTGCTTTAATCGCGTTTACTCCTTTGAAATATTATATTCCAGGATATGGAACCAAAGAAAGTAGAACCGCCTTACAATTGCTTAAAATTAGAACAGATTCACTTGAGCAATCAATTCATTACAAAGAGCAATATTTGGAAGGATTAAAAAAAGTACTTTCAGAAGGAAATTCCAATCAGCTGGATACTATACCATTGCAATTACCAGAAGGGCAACCCTCTTATGACTAAGCTTTCATCTAATTTTCAATGGACAAAGTTTGCAGGCCTAGCAAGTCAATGGGCCATTGCGTTGATTGTATTGATGTATTCTGGTAGATATATTGATCAGAAATTCATGAGCGCTGGTTCAAAGCCAATGTTTATATGGATCTTACCTTTTTTATTTATTATACTTTCCTTATTGAGAATAATTAGAGATACTAAAAAGAAATCAGATGATCTTGAATAAAAAGTTTTTACCTGTTACAGCTTTATTTGTGTTGATGAACACAATTGGTTTGTTCTGTATATATTTTTTCCCTATTAAAGGGATTAAGCTCTCCTTTATTTTAGTAGTAAATTTAATGTTATTTATTTTGGCTTTGTTTAATTTTTGGAGAATTCAAAAAATGGATCTTAGCAAACCCAATCAAATGGTGCAATCTGTGATGATGGGAACATTAGTCAAGATGATGATTTTTGCAATTGCTGCTTTAATTTATTCAAGACAAAATTTAGGGCCAGTAGGTTTGATCACTTTATTTATTTCTATGGGTATCTATTTAATGTATACCTTTTTAGAAATCCAATGGACTTTAAAGAAGTAATTATTTATTTTGGCTAAAATAGAACATCCATTAGAAGCATTAAGGCAGTTTTTACCAGCTGGAGCTTTTGAGCCGGTGGTTCAGTTAATCAACGAATATAGGGTGCATCTAACCGTTACCAAAGCTAGAAAATCTGTTTTGGGCGATTATAGGCATCCGTTTATGGGAGCCAATCATAAAATATCTGTAAATGGGAACCTTAACCCTTTTGAATTTTTAATTACCTTATTACATGAATTAGCGCATTTGCTTTGTTATGAGCAACATAAAAATAAAGTAGAAGCACATGGACAGGAATGGAAATTAATTTATGGTAATTTATTAATGCATTTTATTCAAATGGATCTATTCCCCTCAGATATAAAGAAAAGTCTTTTAAAAACCATTAAGAATCCAGCTGCCACTGCAAATGGAGAAACATCTTTATTGTTGGTATTGAGAAAATACAATACGCAACAAAAAGAAGGATATCAATTAGTAGCTAATATACAAGAGGGAACTTTGTTTGAAGCAATGAAGGGAAAGGTATTCAAAAGAGGGAAGAAGCGAAGAATAAGAATTGAATGTGTAGAACTATCTACAGGACATGTGTATTCTTTTAGTGCATTAACAGAAGTGAAATTAATTACACAATAAATCACAAAATATAAATAAGAGTCATTTGGCGTATAAAACAAAAATGCCTCGAATATTCGAGGCATTTTTAAAATCATTAGAGGATAATTTGAAGCCCGACAAATTTAAATGTGGGCTGAAAAATTTTCAAAATCATCAGAGAGTTTTTATAGCCATTATTTTCTTCGAAAATGGCGTATAAAAACTAAGCAACGGCTTTCTTCACTAAATCAGCCGCTTCACTTAATTGAATTGCTGACTGAACTTTCAATCCGCTTTCGTCTATTAATTTCTTCGCTTCAACAGCGTTGGTTCCTTGTAATCTAACAATGATAGGAATATTGATATTGCCTAATTTGTTGAATGCTTCAATCACACCTGCTGCAACACGATCACAACGTACAATTCCGCCAAAGATGTTGATTAAGATTGCTTTTACATTTGGATCTTTCATGATAATTCTAAATCCAGCTTCTACTGTTTGTGCATTGGCTGTACCACCTACGTCTAAGAAGTTAGCTGGTTCACCACCACTTAACTTAATCATATCCATAGTTGCCATTGCTAAACCGGCACCATTCACCATACAACCTACATTGCCATCTAATTTTACAAAGTTTAAATTAAACTCTCCAGCTTCCACTTCTGTAGGATCTTCTTCAGAAACGTCTCTCATTGCAGCGATATCTGCATGACGCATTAAAGCGTTATCATCTAAACTCATTTTACAATCTACGGCGATGATTTTATCATCAGCTGTTTTGAAAAGAGGATTGATTTCCAACATAGCACAGTCTAAACCAACATATGCGTTATATAAATTGGATACAAATTTCACACAGTTTTTCATTGCTTCTCCACTCAAACCTAAATTGAAAGCAATTTTTCTTGCTTGGAAACCTTGTAAGCCCCCACCTGGGTGAACCCACTCTTTGAATATTTTTTCAGGTGTATTGTGTGCTACTTCTTCAATATCCATTCCACCTTCTGTACTATACATGATTACATTCATGCCTTTAGCACGGTCTAATAAAATAGATAAATAAAACTCTTTGGTAGGTTGAGGACCTTCGTAATATACGTCTTGTGCTACTAAAATTTTACTTACCAATTTACCTGTAGGGCCTGTTTGAATGGTTACCAAGGTTCCCCCTAATATATTTTTGGCAAATGTTTCGATATCGGCAGCAGATTTACCTACAGCAACACCTCTTTGCTCTGATCCTTGAATTTTTCCTTTACCACGACCACCAGCATGAATTTGTGCCTTTACAACGGCAAACTTATTATTGGTTTCATTTGCAATTTTATGATATGCAGCTACTGCTGCATCTACTGTTTCTACTGCTACTCCCTCTTGAACTGGGACATTGTATTTTTTGAGTAATTCTTTGGCTTGATATTCATGCAGATTCATAAAAAATAAATTTTGGCGAAGATACTAGATTAAAGGCATAATTTAGTGACACAATAAGACTAAAATTAAATTTTGTTGTTTAAACATCGATCCCTATATTTGTAACCTTAAACTTATTAAAAAGTATGAAAAAAGTATTATTCTCATTGACATTATTTGTGGCATCTATCTCTTTAGTTTCTTTCACTAATAAAGAAGTTAAAAAGCAAGGACCAACTTACACAGTTGACGCAAAAAAAAGTAAAGTAAACTGGACTGGTTCTAAGACTTCAGATTTCCATACAGGATATTTCCCTGTTAAATCTGGATCTTTACAATTAGTAGGCGGTAAATTAACTGGTGGTAGCTTTGTAATTGATATTGCTGGAAATAAAGTAACTGATGAAGCTGGTGATAGATTACAAGGTCATTTAGCATCTGCAGATTTCTTCGATGCCTCTAAATTTGGTGAAGCAACTTTTACCATTACTGCAATTAAATACATCACTAACGATAAAGTAACCCTAACTGGTGATTTAACTTTGAAAGGAAAGAAAGTATCAATTAGCTTCCCAGCTATAATTAGAAGTGCAGATAGAACAGAAAAAGAAAAAGGTTTATTCTTTGCTGAGGCTTTCTTCCCAATAGACAGAACTTTATTTGATATTAGCTATGGCGTTGGAATGATTGATTCTGAAGTTCAGCTTGCAGTGCATATCTATGCCTCAAAGTAATTATAATGAAGATTAGGAATTAAACACTCCTTCAAAAACTGAGTATGGCCGAAAGGCAAAAAAGAACCCCTAATTTTTTTAGGGGTTCTTTTTTTATACGAAGGTTTTGAATTCTTCATCATTATTACACTCCGTAGCGCTCTTTTAAAATATGTAAGTGATGTAAAGCGTGTCCGAAAATGATAAATCCTAATGCATTTACAGAAACAGGGTGTCCATTTGCATTACCCATGGCTTTCATCTGCTCCTCTGTAAAAGAAGCAAATAGGAGGTTGGTAGATTGTCTAAGTACTCTCCATTCTGTTAACATATCTTTCCAATTTCTATGTGCAGCAGTCGCATTTTTTGCATATTCGTTCTCGTCAAATCCCAATAAAGTAGCAGGTTCATTTCTTGAAATAGCCAAAGCCCTGTAGGCAAAAATTCTTTCTGTATCCATCACATGCTGTAGCATTTGTTTGATCGTCCATTTGTCTTCTGCGTATGCATAATTACTTCTTTCTGCAGGAATGGCTGCCCATGATTCAGTGATTCTATCATGGTATTGTTGAACTAAAATGGAGTAATCTTTCCCACTAGTATAATTAATATAAGTTTGAAAAAAACTTCCATATTCTGATGCACTAGGTCTTGACATGTTTTGTATTTAGTAACTGTTTATAAATCAAATTTAATTCCTTGAGCTAAAGGTAAACTATTACTCCAATTGATGGTATTTGTTTGTCTTCTCATATATGCTTTCCATGCATCAGAACCACTTTCTCTTCCACCACCTGTTTCTTTCTCGCCACCAAATGCTCCACCAATTTCTGCACCACTTGTGCCAATATTTACATTGGCAATACCACAATCACTTCCTTTTGCAGATAAGAATAATTCAGATTCACGCATATTCAATGTCATGATAGCTGATGATAAACCCTGTGGTACATCGTTTTGGATAGCGATGGCTTCTTCTAATGTGGAATACTTCATCACATATAAAATAGGAGCGAAGGTTTCGTGTTGTACAATTTGATAATGAGGTAATGCTTCTGCAATACAAGGTTTCACATAACAACCGCTTTCATAACCTTTACCTGTTAAAACACCACCTTCTACCAAAAATGTACCACCTTCTTTTTTACATGCTTCAATAGCGTTTAAATACATGTTAACTGCATCTTGATCAATCAATGGGCCCATATGATTATTTGCATCTAATGGATTACCAATCTTAATTTGTTGATAAGCTTTAGTTAATTTGCTTACAAAACTATCGTATACTTTTTCGTGTATAATTAATCTTCTTGTGGTGGTGCATCTTTGACCAGCTGTTCCCACTGCTCCAAACACCGCTCCAATTAAAGACATATCTAAATCTGCATGTTCGGATATAATGATGGCATTGTTGCCTCCTAATTCTAAAATCGTTTTTCCTAATCTTGCTGCTACTGCTTTATTTAATTCCTTACCCATTCGAGTAGATCCTGTTGCAGATACCAAAGGTATTCTACTATCATTGCTCATCCATTCACCCACAGTTCTGTCTCCTTGAATTAAACAATTCACTCCTTCAGGTACTTGATTGGCTTCAAATACTTTTGCAACGATATGTTGAACGGCGTTACCACAAATAGGTGTTTTTTCACTTGGCTTCCAAACCGTCACATTGCCACAAACCCATGCTAAAGCTGCATTCCAACTCCATACAGCAACTGGGAAATTAAAAGCAGAAATGATACCCACAATGCCCATCGGGTGCCATTGTTCATACATTCTATGCGATGGTCTTTCGCTATGCATGGTTAAGCCATATAGTTGTCTGGACAATCCAACAGCAAAATCGCAGATATCTATCATCTCTTGCACTTCGCCTAAACCTTCTTGCAAACTCTTACCCATTTCATAACTCACCAATTGGCCAAGAGATTGCTTTTGTTCACGTAAAGCTTCTCCTAATTGTCTAACCACTTCACCTCTTTTGGGTGCTGGCCAATTTCTCCATTCATTAAAAGCTTTTTGTGCAGTTTGAATAGTTTGTTCGTATGCTGCTTTATCAGTACTCTTTACTGTTCCAATCATTTGAGCGTCTACTGGAGATAGAGAATGAATCAAATTTCCGTTAGATGCTATCCATTTAGTCCCAGTTGAACTGCCTTCATTTTCTTTTTGAATACTCAATGCCTTTAAAAATTCCATGTAATTATTTTTTTATTTTTTCAATTAACCCGGTAGTAGAGTATCCCTCAACAATTGGGTTGATGATAACTTTGCCACCACCTGCAATGACTTCTTTGGCTCCAACAATTTGATCAATGGTATAATCTCCACCTTTGACTAAGATGTCTGGCATCAAAGCTTTTATTAATTCCAAGGGGGTATCCTCTTCAAATACGACCAATAGATCCACTATGGCTAAATTGGATAAAACAATCGCTCTGTTTTCTGTATTGTAAATTGGTCTTGATGGGCCCTTTAATCTTTGTACACTTGCATCACTATTTAAACCTACAATTAAATAATCTGCTTCTTTGGCTGCTTCACCCAAAGAGAAAATATGTCCTTGATGTAAAATATCAAAACAACCATTGGTGAAAGCACAAGTTTTACCTAATAATTTCCAACCATAGATGATGTTCTTGGCTTGTTCAACAGTGACTATTTTTTTGGACATGGATGCAATTTCGCGCATATTAATTCTTTTGTCTATTGATGATAGGTAATAATATTAAACTCACACCACCTAATACCAATACAATTAAAAATTGAGAGAACCATTGTAAGGTTCCATTTGCTAATCCCAATGTATAATCTATTCCGTTTAATTCTAAAACCTTGGCCATAAAATAGGCATAAGCACCAATGCCGCCTGGAGTAATAATCATACCAATACTTGCATAAGCTAAACAACTAATGGCTGTTGCAAAGGAGCTAGCTGTGCCTTCTGTGCCATACAATCCAATATAGGTGGCTAATAAATATAAAAACCAAATGCCGAATGAGTAAAAGAAAAATAAATTGTGTTTTTTTAGTTTAGTGGCACTAATGACTCCTTCCCAAATTCCTTTCAATATTTTTTGCACACTAGTAATGGCATTTTTAAATTTTGATTTAAAAACAAAAAACAAAATCACAGCAACTGCGATTAGACCAATGATGATATACAACCAATTTGAATTACCGGAATTGCTTGTTTGCTGCGCAGCAGTTTGTGCTTTTAATTGCATCCATCCGGCTTCTATTACATTAAATTGTAATCCCAGCGCTAATAAAAAAACCAGTCCAAGACTAATCACATCAAATGCTCTTTCTGCAACAATGGTTCCTACAATTTTTTCTGCAGGCACATTTTCGTATTTAGCTAACAGCGTGCATTTTAAAACTTCACCTAATCTAGGTATGGCCAAGTTGGCTAAATACCCAATTAAAACTGCTAAGAATGTATTCCCAATGCTGGGTTGGTAGCCAAGGGGTTCCATGATTAATCTCCATCTTAAAGCCCTCAATAAATGAGAAAGCCCTAAAATGATAAAAACAGGTATAATGATCCAGAATTTTGAATGCTTCAAAGCCAGCTTGAATTTATCCCATTCTTGGTCTGGAATTTGGTGCATGCTCCACCATATCAATAAGATGCCTACCAAAAAGAAGAAACTGATTTTGAGGAATTTGGCCATTTTTATGGATCATTTAGGATGCTTTGCAATTTACGACCAATTGTTAATATTAGGGTGTACATGGGGCATTTATTTAAAATCCTTATTTTTTCGTAACTTCGCAGACTCAAAGTATAATCTGAGTTAAACAATTTAGCATGTCTGAAAAGAAACGAATCTTATATATCGCAACAGAAATGTCGCCATATTTAGAGTTGACTGAGTTTGCGGAGATCATTAATAAGCTCGCCATTAAAAGCAACGACAGTGGTTTAGAAGTACGTTGCATTATGCCAAGATTTGGTGTAATTAATGAAAGAAGACATCGTTTACATGAAGTGGTTCGATTATCTGGTATCAATGTTCAAGTGGATAATGACGACTATCCTTTACAAATTAAAGTGGCCTCTTTACCTAATGCCAGATTACAAGTATACTTTTTAGAAAATGAAGATTTCTTTAAAAGAAAGCAAATTTTTCATGACGAAAATGAAACTTGGTTTGATGACAACGCATTAAGAACCATTTTCTTTGCTAGAGGTGCTTTAGAAACTGTAAAGAAATTTGGATGGCCTCCAGACGTGATTCATTGCAGTGGCTGGATGACGGGTTTAATTCCAGCATATATCAAGACTGCATTTAAAAAAGAACCTGTATTTTCTAATTCTAAAGTAATCTATACCATTGGTTCAAATACTTTTGAAGAAAAATTCTCTAAGGATTTTTTAACAAAAGCAATTATCAATGCCAATGTGAAGGACAAGGAATTGGAGCCCTATAAGGATTTAAATAATTCAGCTTTATTTAGAGGGGGAGCAACCTATGCTGACGCAATTACTTTTGGATCAGATGATATTGACAAGAAGTTAATGACTGAATTCTCTAGTGTAAAAGGTAAAAAAGTGGTACCATTTAATGGTTGGGATTCCGATTTAACAGAGTATTTAGATTTATACAACGAACTTGCAGGCAAATAAAGACAAAATAAATTCATGGCATTCAAATATATAGTTAAGCGCGTTTCGGTTTTTGTAGTTTTATTGAGCATTTTATCTTCAGCTTGTACAAGAGTAAGTAACTCAGAATTGGGATTAGGTCTTCTTCCTTCTCTTGATGCTATTAATACTAAAGACACCATTATCGAAGTAGAGACGGAGACGGTGGATATCCCTGATAGTTTAATTGTTTATGGTTCTGATAATCATATTTTGGGAGAAATAAACAATGACCCACTATTTGGAACTACCAAAGCAACTATGTTCTTTCAATTGTTGCCAGATTTCTTTCCTTACTTTATTCAAGGATCAAAAGATAGTATCATCGCAGACTCTGCTGTATTAACCCTTAAGTTTGCTGGGTTCTATGGTGATTCAAGTAAGCCAGTAAAGATTAATTTACATCAGATAGATCCTTCCACTCCATTAGATATTACAAAATATTATCCAGCTAATTACCCTGAATCTTTCGGAATTAAACAAGGGGTGGCATTGGCAAATCCTATTACTTTAAATATAGCAAGAGTTGGTGATTCAGTAATCAATAGATATGAAGCATCTCAATTTCAAGTTAGAATTAAATTATTGGACAAGTATGCAAGAATGTTTATTAAAGAATTTGATTCTAACAATGCATATAGAAGTGATACAACATTAAGAAAGTTTTTTCCTGGCTTTGCTCTTTCTATAGATCCAAGTGCTAATAAAAATGTATTGTTAAGATTTAACATGTTAGACACCAATACGAGGTTAGCACTTTATTATAAGTCCAATCTTAGTTCAACTGGTTTGGCTGGAAAAATAGATACAACTTTCGTAAAAATGAGATTTAGGTTATCTGCTAATGGTTATGCGAATTTCATCAAAAGAGATAGAACTGGATCGGAGGTTTCAAGACGTATTGGTAAAGCCAATGACTCTCTAGTATTTGTTCAGACAAGTCCTGGAACGGGGGTGAAAATAAAAATACCTGCTCTAAAAACATTTAGCAATAGAATAATACATAGAGCAGAATTAATAGCTGAACAAGTTCCTGATGATGCAAACCTCAATACCATTGAAAAACAAATGCTTGCTCCAAATTATTTATTTTTAGCAGCGTATGATCCTAACAATAGTAAAGTGTTACGTAGTGTCCCAAATGATTATCAAACACTTGCTAATTCAGAAGCATTTCTTCGATTTGGTGGATTCCTTACAAATAAGTCTTTGAATGGGTATGAAAGAGTAGCCACATATAACTTTAATATTACAAGATATGTTCAAGGGGTAATTTCTAGAAAAGATTCCACTTTCGATTTTAGAATATCAGCGCCTGTGAACGATTCTATTAGATATATACCACCTTATCCAAATAACACCATTGCTGGTGTTGAATATATTACATCTTCCACCTCTAATCAGCCAGCTATCGGTAGAGTAAGATTGGGTGGGGGTAGGCATTCAAGGTTTAAAATGAGACTTCGTATTTACTACTCAGATTTATAAGATTATAGTAATTATTAATATATTTGCACTTTAAAATTTATCTAAATAAAATAATATGCCGTATTTATTTACCTCAGAGAGTGTATCTGAAGGACATCCAGACAAAGTAGCGGATCAGATTTCTGACGCTTTAATTGATAACTTTTTAGCTTTCGATCCACAATCCAAAGTGGCATGTGAGACTTTGGTAACTACAGGTCAAGTGGTATTGGCTGGTGAGGTAAAGTCTAAAGCATATTTAGATGTACAAGAAATTGCAAGAGGGGTGATCAGAAAGATTGGTTACACCAAGAGTGAATATATGTTTGAAGCGAATAGCTGTGGTATTTTATCTGCTATTCACGAGCAATCTGCAGATATCAACCAAGGGGTAGATAGAAAGAAAAAAGAAGAGCAAGGAGCAGGAGACCAAGGTATGATGTTTGGTTATGCGACCAACGAAACAGAAGATTATATGCCATTGGCTTTGGACTTAGCGCACAAGATCTTAATTGAGTTGGCTGCATTAAGAAGAGAGAACAAGGCAATTAAATATTTAAGACCTGACGCAAAGTCTCAGGTAACATTAGAGTACAACGATCAAAACCAACCAGTAAGAATTGATGCGATTGTTGTATCTACTCAGCACGATGATTTTGATGCAGAAGGCAAGATGTTAGCGAAGATCAAAAAAGATATCGTTGAGATCTTGATTCCAAGAGTACAAGCGAAGTACAAGAAATACGCGAAGTTATTTAACAAGGATATCAAGTATCATATTAACCCAACAGGTAAGTTTGTGATTGGTGGTCCTCATGGAGATACTGGTTTAACGGGTCGTAAGATTATTGTAGATACTTATGGTGGTAAAGGTGCACACGGTGGTGGAGCGTTCTCTGGTAAGGATCCAAGTAAGGTAGACCGTTCAGCTGCATATGCAACAAGACATATTGCTAAGAACTTAGTAGCTGCTGGTGTAGCTTCTGAAGTATTGGTGCAAGTATCTTATGCGATTGGTGTGGCTAAGCCAACTTCTATCAACGTAAATACTTACGGTACTGCTAAAGTAAAATTAACAGATGGTCAAATTGGTAAGATCGTAGAAGGTATCTTCGATATGCGTCCTTACTTTATTGAGCAAAGATTAAAGTTAAGAACCCCAATGTATAGTGAAACTGCTGCTTATGGTCATATGGGTCGTAAGAATGAGACAGTGACTAAAACATTCACTACTCCTGATGGTAAATCAAAAACCATGAAAGTAGAATTGTTTACTTGGGAGAAATTAGATTATGTAGCCAAAGTGAAAAAAGCTTTTGGTTTAAAATAAGATCGAATGAATTGATTAAATCCCTTTCCGATAATTTGGAGAGGGATTTTTTCTTTTAGCCTATTTAATGTGACTATATGAGTAATGAACTAAACCCATGGGTAAAAAAAGATAGTAGAGTGGTTTATGATAATCCATGGATCAATTTAACGGAGTATGATGTAATCACACCTGCTGGGACAGAAGGTATTTATGGCAAAGTACATTTTAAGAATATTGCAATTGGTGTAATTGCTATTGATGCGGAAGACAATACTTACTTAGTTGGTCAATATAGATTTCCATTAGATAGGTATAGTTGGGAAATACCTGAAGGGGGGTGTCCAGAAGGAACCGATTGGCTAACTGCTGCTAAAAGAGAATTAAAAGAAGAGACAGGATTTGAAGCAAGTACTTGGACAGAAATTCTAAAGATGGATGTTTCCAATTCTGTTTCAGATGAATTTGCGGTGGTATATGTAGCCCAGGATTTAATTGCAGGTGAAGCTGAGCCAGAAGAGACGGAGGATTTAAAGATGATGAAAATGCCATTTACTCAAGCTGTACAATGGGTAATGGAAGGGAAAATAACAGACTCCATTTCGGTAGCAGCAATTCTTAAATGGGAACTAATTAAAAATAAATAACTTTGGCAGATGCAGGAAAGAAGAAATAATTATAATGGTCCAAGAAGATTTAGTCCTAGACCACAGATGTCGGAGCGAAAATTTATTATTGGTAGACAGCCCATCATCGAATCATTTTCTTCTGATACCAATATTGAAAAAATATTGATCCAAAAAAATGCACAAGGAGAGGGGCTTTCGGAAATTAAAAAAGCTGCATTAGACAATAATATTCCTATTCAATTAGTACCTATAGAAAAACTCAATGGAATGACCAAGGCCAATCACCAAGGAGTATTGGCTTTTATTTCTATGTTGAAGTATATGGATCTTCAGGAAGTGATTGACTTTGTGGTGTCAAAAGGAGAGACACCGCTATTTATGATGTTAGATGGAGTTACGGATGTTAGAAATATTGGAGCAATTAGTAGAAGTATACATTGTTGTGGAGCGCAGGCTTTAATTATTCCTGATAAGGGAGTTGGTGCATTGAATGAAGAAGCATTTAAAAGCAGTGCCGGCGCTTTGGAGCATATTCAGGTAATTAGAGTAAGTAGTTTATTGAAAGCAGTGGATACGCTTCACTTAAACGGAATACAAGTATTTACGAGTGAAATGAGGGCAGATAAAAATGTCCATGAATTAGATTTGACCATACCATCATGTATTATTATGGGGGATGAAGGAAGAGGAGTACAACCATTTTTAGCAAAAGCGGCAGATTATTTCTTTAAAATACCCATGGCTACCTCATTTGATTCTTTCAATGTATCAGTAGCAGCGGGTATTATACTTTACGAGGCAATGAAGCAAAGAATGTTCAAATGAAATTCAAATTAACATTAGATGCCACACCATCCAATTTACAAATTGGCTATCAGGATAAACTTTTATTGATTGGCTCTTGCTTTACAGAAAATATTGGAGCAAAAATGCAAAAGCATTTGTTTCATGTTAAAGAGAACCCGCATGGTATTCTATTTAATCCTGTGAGTGTAGTGAATGCCATTAATGATTATATAAGTTGCAAGCAATATGGAATGGATGATTTATTTGAATTAAACGAATTGTACAATAGCTGGCACCACCATTCTAGATTTTCCGACAATACTGTAGAAGCTACATTAAAAAAAATCAATGAATCTATTCAAGAAGCACATGCCTATTTAAAAGAAGCCAATCAGTTGGTTATTACATTGGGTTCTGCATGGTTATATTGTTTAACCGATATGGCGGGTGCACAAAAAGGGCTTGTAGTAGCAAATAACCATAAAGCACCTGCAAATTGGTTTGAAAAAAGATTAATGCAAGCGGATGAATTGACTTCTTTATTACAATCCATGATGGAAGCGCTACAAAAATTTAATCCCAATTTGAATATCCTATTTACAATAAGTCCGGTAAGACATTTGAGAGAGGGATTGGTCGAGAATAATAGGAGTAAGGCTGTTTTGATTCAGGCCGTACATGATCTGATCGCTTCTTCAAAAGCTGCTTTTTATTTTCCTGCTTATGAATATGTGATTGACGATCTAAGAGATTACCGTTATTATGCTGAAGATATGGTACATCCCAATTATGCAGCAACTCAATATGTTTGGGAAAAATGGGTTGAAACATTCTATTCTCCTACTACACAGCAAATCATGAAACAAGTGGCAGAATTGCAATTGGCTATTCAACATAAACCTTTCAATAAACATACTAAAGCCCATCAGGCATTTCTTCAAAATTGTCTTACAAAGGCTCAGGATTTAATCAAAGCAAATCCATATTTAAATTTACAAGACGCCATTGCTTTTTTTAGAGGTGAACTTGTAAATAATGCTTAATTTAGAACTCTAAATAATTACTATGCGTTTATTGCCATTTGTAGCTTCAGCTATTGTGACTATTTCATTGGTGACTGTTTTAAATATTCAATTACCAGTGGGCGGATCTAAGACACCTAAATTGGGTTATTTTCTTTCTCCACAACAAGGATTTTGGAAGAATGCAGAAAAACTGAATGCAGATTTTGATGCGCATATATTTACCAATCAATTAAAAGGTAAGGTAGATGTATACATGGACGATCGTTTAGTGCCTCATATTTATGCAGAGCATGATGAAGATGCCTATTTTGTGCAAGGATATTTGCATGCTCAGTTTAGATTATGGCAAATGGATTTTCAAACAAGGGTTGCGGCAGGAAGATTAAGTGAGATCGCAGGTGCAGATAAATTATCAATCGATAAATTTTTTAGAAGATTGGGTATGGTGTATGGTGCAGAGCAAACAGAAAGAATGATTAATAAAACCAATCCAGTCATGAAAGCAACAGTGGATGCATACACAGCTGGTGTGAATGCATATTTAAATCAGTTGTCTCCAGAAGATCTTCCATTTGAATATAAATTAATGAATTATCAACCAGAGGCTTGGACTGCAAAGAAAACTTATCTTTTCTTGATGTTCATGTCTTATGATCTAACAGGGAGATCTGCCTCAACCGACTTGCAATTAACCAATACAAGAGATTATTTGGGATATGATTTATTTGACAAATTGTATACCAACCAACAAGACTCATTAGATCCAATTATTCCAAAGGGTACAGAGTTTGCTGAAGCTTCATTACATCCAACAGTACCAATGAATGCGGACTTCGCCTATTTACATAAAAAAGATTCTACAGCTGTTATAGCTAATGCTTCAGATGCTCCCGAGGCGCCAAATAAAAATAATGGCAGTAATAACTGGGCGGTATCTGGTGCTAAAACAAAGTCTGGAAGACCTATTTTATGTAGTGATCCTCACTTAGGATTAAATCTTCCATCTCTTTGGTACGAGGTACAAATCACCACTCCGACACATAGTACTTATGGAGCAAGTTTCCCTGGTTCACCTGCTGTGATTATTGGCTTTAACGATAGTTTGGCTTGGGGGGTAACCAATGCGGGTAGAGATGTTTTGGATTATTATGAATTAAAGTTTAAGGATAGTACACAAAATGAATATTGGTATAATGGAGCATGGAAAGCAACTACCAAAAGAACAGAGATTATAAAAGTGAAAGATAGTGCAGATGTGATTGAAGAAATACCGATGACGCATTGGGGTCCTGCAATGTATGATGCTCATTATCAAAACCCGCAATCTAAGGGTAGAAATTTGGCTGTAAAATGGACTGCACATGAAGCATCTACTGGAGTAGAAACCTTTTATCAATTAAATAGAGCAAAAAATACGGATGATTATTTAAAAGCTATTGCACTTTGGAAATGTCCAGGTCAAAATTTTGTGATGGCTACTAAAACTGGAGATATAGCTATTAAACAACAAGGAAACTTTGTTGCAAGATGGGATAGACAAGGAGATTTTATCATGCCAGGAGAAGATACCAGTTATGCATGGCAAGGAATGATCCCCATTGAAGAAAATCCATTTATTAAAAATCCGGAAAGAGGTTTTGTAAGTAGTGCTAACCAAAAATCTGTCGAGGCAACCTATCCTTATTATTTAGGTAAAGCAGCTTCATTCCCATTGTATAGAGGCATTAGTGTGAACAAGCAATTAGCTGCCATGTCTAATATTACTGCAGAGGATATGCAAGCTTTACAAACCAATAATTACAATGTTTTTGCTGCTATGGCAAGACCGGCATTAATGAAGTTTGTTCAAATGGAATCTTTGTCTGCTGCTGCAAAAACCATGGTGAACAAAATGAATCAGTGGGATTTATACAACCATCCCGATGCTGAAGGCATGACTATATTTAAACTCATTTGGGATAGTGTCGAAAATGCAGTTTGGGAAGATGAATTATCTGGTTCGCCCGTTCCTTTAACTACACCTGAATCTTATGTTTTGGTGGAGCAGATGTTAAAGGATAGTAATTTTTCTGTTGCAGATAATATTCATACAAAAAATAAAGTGGAAACTTTAAAAGATCAAGTATTAGTAGGCATTGAAAAAGCAACATTGCGATTAACAGCATTAGAAAAAGAAAATAAATTAAGCTGGGCTGCTTTTAAAGCGACAAGAGTAATGCATTTAACCAAAACCAATGCTTTGAGTAGATTAAATTTACCCATTGGTGGCGGTGAAAATATTATTAATGCTACAACAGAAAATCATGGACCTAGTTGGAGAATGGTAGTGCATTTAACAGATGAGATTGAAGCATATGGATTATATCCTGGAGGTCAAAGTGGTAATCCAGGTAGTATCTACTATGATACATTTATAGATACATGGGCTGCAGGAAAATATTATAGATTATTATTCTTGCCAAAAGAAAAATTAAAAGCAAACGAGCATACTAAATGGCATATCCAATTTAGTAAAGCATAAAATTGATTCAATATGAAAAATAATACATTTAAAATACCCGTTTCTATTTTATTATCCTCTATGGCATGTTTTGCCATTGGATTATATGGAGCACTTCCTTGGTGGAGTTTTATGGTAACTAATTTTATTGTTGCCATTGCCATTCCTCAAAAGCCGTGGGTTGCTTTTTTAACAGGGGCTTTAGGAGTAGGTGCTATTTGGGCTGGTTTAGCAACTGGAATGGACATGGCCAATAATCATTTACTATCTTCCAAAGTAGCTACTATTTTACCATTAAACGGGTCTTATGTTTTATTGATTGTAATTACTGGATTGGTTGGATTTTTACTTGGAGGCATGTCTTCATTGACAGCATCTTATTTGAGGAAAGCTTAAATTTTACTTATTTTTGTGTTGAATTTCCCCAACCTGCAATTGGGACAAAAATTTAATATATGTCAGTACTACACAATCGTGTTTCCAACCAAGAGTTGAAACAAAAGTTGTATGAGGAAGATTTTCCTAGAACAACCATCAGTTTTTATCAATATTTCCCCATTCAAGATCCACAAGCTTTTAGAGATGAATTGTACAGAGCTTTCAATGCTATGAAAGTTTTTGGTAGAATTTATGTAGCCACCGAAGGGATCAATGCGCAGATAAGTGTTCCTACACATCATTTCGAAGTATTTAAAGATTTTTTATATTCGTATAAACCACTCAATGGTTTGCGATTAAATATTGCAGTGAATGACAACGGAAAAAGTTTTTGGGTGCTCAAGATTAAGGTAAGAGATAAGATTGTAGCCGATGGCATTGAAGATCCCCATTTTAGTATGGAGAACAAAGGGAAGTATGTGAATGCCCAGCAGATGAATCAACTATTGGAATCTCCTGATACCGTGGTCATTGATATGAGAAACCATTACGAATTCGAAGTAGGTCATTTTGAAAATGCAATTGAAATACCTTCTGATACTTTTAGAGAGCAATTGCCTATGGCTGCAGATATGATGAAGGATCAAAAAGATAAAAATATTATCATGTATTGCACAGGTGGTATTCGATGTGAAAAAGCTAGTGCATATATGTTACACCAGGGTTTTAAAAATGTTTTTCATTTAGAAGGGGGCATTATTCATTATGCCAATAAAATAAAAGAAGCAGGGTTGGAAAGTAAATTCAAAGGAAAGAATTTTGTTTTTGATGATCGTTTAGGAGAAAGTATCACCGAAGATATTATTGCTACTTGTCATCAATGTGGGAAACCTGCAGATACCCATACCAACTGCAAAAATGATGCTTGTCATTTATTGTTTATTCAATGCGAGGAATGTGCTAAAATATTTGATGGATGTTGTACTACAGCCTGTCAAGAAGTATATCACTTGCCATTAGAACAACAAGAAGCATTAAGAAAAGGAGAGAAGAAAGGGATACAAGTATTTAATAAAAGTAAACAAAGGCTTAGACCCAAATTGGGAATTGATATTGAATTGAAATAATCATAAAAAAGTCTCGATGTATTTTCGAGACTTTTTTATTTATTCAACACCCATTTTTTTTAATGCTTCACATATCAAATCATAGGTTTGTTCGTCTGTTTTTTGGTCAGGCTTGAATGATTCCCCAATAACCTGTTCATATAGTTCAATATATCTTTTTGAAATGGTCACTATCCATTCATCTTTCATTTCTGGAACTGTTTGACCTTCTTTTCCCATAAAATTATTTTCTATCAACCATTCTCTAACAAACTCTTTACTTAATTGCTTTTGTTTTGATTTGGTAGATTGTCTTGCTTCAAAACCCTCAGCATAAAAATATCTGGAAGAATCAGGCGTATGAATTTCATCCATCAAATAAATAGTATCTCCAATTTTGCCAAACTCGTATTTAGTATCTACTAAGATTAAACCTCTTTTAGCTGCGATTTCTTTTCCTCTTTGAAAAAGTGCCAAAGCATATTTTTCTAAAATGGCCCAATCTGCTGCTGAAGCCAATCCTTGTGCGATGATTTCTTCTTTGGAAATATCTTCATCATGTCCCTCACTTGCCTTGGTTGAAGGGGTAATGATTGGGGTAGGGAAAAAATCATTTTCTTGAAGCCCATCGGGTAGGTTTACTCCACATAAGGTTCTACCTCCGGCTTGATAGGTTCTCCATGCATGACCCACTAAATTTCCTCTCACCACCATTTCAATCTTAAAAGGGGTACATTTTTTACCAATCGCGGCATTGGGCGCTGGGGTACTTAAAAGCCAATTTGGGCAGATATCCTCGGTTGCTTTGAGCATATAAGCAGCTATTTGGTTCAAGACCTGCCCTTTAAATGGGATAGGCCTGGGGAGAATCACATCAAAAGCGGAAATCCGATCACTGGCAATCATAACAAGTAATTCATTATCAATGTAATATACGTCTCTAACCTTGCCGTGATACTCATTTATTTGATGGGGAAAGGGCTGCTTTATCATACTGCTAAATTATAATTTTAACATTATATTCTATAATTTTTTCTAAAGTGGTCACAATTTGCTATTTTGTAGTACAATTCAATTTAAAAACAATTATTTATGAGCAAATTTTTAAGACATTTTGGTCTTTTTTGCATGGCTACCTTCGTAGCTGTTAGCGCAATTGCCCAAACTGCGGGTACTGTAAAAGGTACTGTTAAAAATTCAACGAATGCTGAAACTTTAACCGCTGTAACTGTATCCTTAAAAGGATCTTCTAATGGTACTTACACAAGTGATAAAGGTACTTTTACCTTGCCTGTTTCTGTAAAACCGCCATTTACATTGGTTTTTTCTTCAGTAGGCTTTGAAAGCAAAGAAGTTAATGTAACTGATTTTTCAAACATAACAGTAAACCTTAAACCTAGTTTTGTATTGGGTTCTGAGGTGGTGGTAGCTGCATCAAGAGTTTCTGAGAGAATTTTAGAATCTCCAGTAACTATTGAAAGAATCAACACCAATGCTATCAAGTCAGCGCCAGCAACTAACTATTATGATATCCTTGCTAATTTAAAGGGTGTAGACGTAGTAGCTGCTAGTTTGACTTTTAAAAGTATCTCTACAAGAGGTTTTAATGGTTCTGGTAATACTCGTTTAAATCAATTGATTGACGGTATGGATAACCAAGCTCCAGGTTTAAACTTCTCAGTAGGTAGTGTAATTGGTTTAACCGAATTAGACGTTGATAATATCGAATTATTACCAGGTGCATCTTCAGCTTTATATGGTGCTGGTGGCATGAATGGTACGGTTTTAATCAACTCTAAAAATCCTTTCAAATACCAAGGTTTAAGTTTCCAAGTGAAGCAAGGTGTTAAGGATGTAGACAATTATCAAAGACCACAGTCTGGTTATCAAGACTATGCGGTTAGATTTGCTCAAAAAGTAGGCAACCGTTTAGCTTATAAGATTGGTTTTCAATACATGGAAGCACAAGATTGGTTAGCAAATAATACAGAAAACTACTCAAGAACTACTGGTACACAAAATGGACAGACCATTGGCGGAACAAGATATCATGATCCTAATTATGATGGTGTGAACGTTTATGGTGATGAAACAACATCATCTTTGTCTGGTGTATTTGACGGCGTGAAAGCTGGTATCATTGGTCAATTAACCTCTTCTTTTGCTCCTGTTTATGGTGCTCAAGCTGGTGCTTTTGCTAATGGTGCTTTCAATCAATTATATGGTGCAACTGCATCATTTAATTCTTTATCAAAATATGCTGCATTCTTGGGTTCTCAAAACGCTGCTTTAGCGCCTTATGCACCACTTTTATATGGTAATGCAAAAGGATATTTTTCTGGTGTAAATGTGAGTAGAACTGGTTACAATGAAATTGATGTAATCAATCCTACTACCAAAAACATAAAATTAACAGGTGCAGTTCACTATAAAATTAATGATGATATAGAAGCATCAATTAGTGGATATACTGGACAAGGAAATACTGTATATACAGGTAGTGACCGTTATTCTCTAGTAGATTTAAAAATGAGTCAATTTAAGTTTGAATTAAAATCTAAAGATTGGTTTATTAGAGCCTATACAACTTTAGAGAATTCAGGTAATTCATTCAACTCAACAATTGCTTCTCGTTATTTTAATGAAGCTTGGAAATCAAGTAGTACTTGGTATCCAACTTATGCTGGTGCATTTACAGCTGCTAGAGATGCAGGATTGGATAATTTAGCTGCACATGCTGCTGCTAGAACTCAAGCTGATGCTGGTCGTCCAACTGGTAATATTACTCAGGATCCTAGATGGAAGTCAATTGTAAGCACACCGATTTCTAAAGGTGGTGCATTGTTCTTAGATAGAACGGCATTATATGTTATTGAAGGTCAGTATAATTTAACTGAGAAACTTGGTTTAGACAAATATAATGCAGATTTGATCATGGGTGCTAGTCATAGAGAATATTGGTTAGATTCTAAAGGAACTTTATTTGCAGATACTGCTGGTAAAATTTCTATCATGGAAAATGGTGCTTATGCTCAATTGTCTAAGCGTTTCTTAGATGATTTCATCAAGTTCTCAGTTTCTGGTAGATATGATAAAAACCAAAACTTTGAAGGTCGTTTTACACCAAGATTTACAATGGTGGTGAAATTAGCTGAAGACCAAAATTTACGTTTTTCTTATCAAACAGCTTACCGTTTCCCAACAACTCAAAACCAATGGATCAACTTAGCAGTTGGTGGTGGTACAAGACTAATGGGAGGTTTGAGAGAATTAAGAACATTTAATGGTTTCATCAACAACCCTGCATATTCTTTAGCTAGTGTTCAAGCATTTGGTGCTTCAGTATTGAGAGGTGCTCCAAATCCAGGTTTGTTAAAAGAACAAGCTTTTGGAGAATTTAAACCAGAATCTTTAAGTACTTATGAAATTGGTTACAAGGCATTAGTTGCTAAGAAATTAATGGTTGATTTTTATGCTTACGCAGGTAATTATAAAAACTTCATCACAAGTGTAACGGTTCTTCAATCTAGAACTGCACAACAAACTATTTTCGACTTATTAGATCCAAATAAGCGTACAGCATATAGTATTTCAACGAATTCGGATGTGAATGTATCTAGCTCAGGTTGGGGTTTGTCTTTAGATTATATTTTACCTCGTAATTTCACAGCAAGTGCTAGTGTTTCTTCTGATGAAATTGGCAATTTACCTAATGGATTTATTTCTTACTTCAATACTCCAAAAATGAGAGTGAATGTAGGTTTAAATAATAGCGGTTTCTTGTTAAAAGATAGATTAGGATTTGGCGCTACTTTCCATTACCAAGACGGATTTATATATGAAGGTACATTTGGTGTAGGTAAAGTTTCTTCATTCAATACACTTGATGCTGTATTAACTTACAAAGTACCAAAAATCAAATCTATGGTGAAAGTAGGTGGTACAAATATCATGAACCATTATTACAGAACTGCATTTGGTAATCCTGCAATTGGTGGATTATACTATGTAAGTTTTGCATATAATATATTGTAAGATATCTAGGATGGGTTAGTCCCAACTATCTTACGAATCCCTTCCCGATTTTCGGGAAGGGATTTTTTTTGCCCCTAACTGGACTTTTTTCCTCTATAAAATACTATTTTTGCTACTCAAATTAAAACTGGAATATCCATGCGATCTATAGCCTTTAGAGAAGCCCTTCGTGAAGCCATGAATGAAGAAATGAGAAGAGACGAACGTGTGCTTTTGATGGGAGAAGAAGTAGCTGAATACAATGGGGCTTACAAGGTAAGTCAAGGTATGTTGGCTGAGTTTGGTCCAAAAAGAATTATTGACACCCCTATATCAGAATTGGGTTTTGCAGCGGTAGCTGTAGGTGCGGCTCAAAATGGTTTAAGACCAATCGTTGAATTCATGACATGGAATTTTGCTGTTTTGCCATTGGATCAGATCTTGAATACGGCTAGTAAAATGTTGGCAATGAGTGGTGGTCAAATTGGATGTCCAATTGTGATGAGAGGTCCCAATGGAAGTGCTGGTCAATTAGGGGCACAACACTCTACTGCATTTGAAAGTTTTTTAGCAAATATTCCAGGCTTGAAAGTAGTGTCTCCATCCAATGGGTATGATGCAAAAGGTTTATTAAAACAAGCCATTCGCTACGAAGAAGATCCAATCATGTTTTTGGAAAGTGAAGTGATGTATGGAGATAAGTCTGATGTTCCTGAAGAAGAATATTATATCCCATTAGGGAAGGCAGATATTAAAAAACATGGTACTGATGTTACCATTGTTTCTTTCAATAAAATGATGAAAGTAGCATTAGGTGCTGCAGCTGAATTAGAGAAAGAAGGCATTAGTGCCGAAGTAATTGATTTAAGAACCATTAGACCTTTGGACTGGGAAACTATTTTAGAAAGTGTAAAGAAAACAAATCGTTTAGTGATTGTTGAAGAACAATGGCCATTTGCTTCTGTATCTTCTGAAATTACCTATAGAATCCAAAAAGAAGGCTTTGATTATCTAGATGCACCCATTCGAAGAATCTGTAGTGCGGATGCGCCCATGCACTATGCTCCAAATTTGACTGCATTGGCTATTCCCGATGTTACAAGAACTGTCAAACTAGTGAAGGAAGTAGTAGGCAGATAATCCTTGATTTTAGCCTTTTAAGGATAAGATGACATAATTAACTATCTTTTATACAAATATCCCTTACAAAGGGATATTTTTGTTATAACATATTAATCAAAGCTTTATGGGAATGATCTTGTTTATTTTATATTGGTTGGGATGGCATTTGGGTATTTATGCTATGTTAAAAAAAGCTGGGGTGCCTGCTAATAAAGCCATTATTCCTATTTACAATACTTGGGAGGTAGTCAAACTTTGTGGTATTCCAAAATTTTGGTTTTGGATTCAGTTAATTCCTGTATTAGGACAATTTGTTACATTATGGATTAGTATCATTTTTGTGATGCATTTTAAAAGAGTAAGTTTATTAGATCATACCTTAACAGTGTTAGTTCCATTTATTTATTTACCATATTTGGGATTCACTGACAAGGGTGTTTGGCATGGTGAAAAAGCATTAGCACATTATCATAAGTCAGGTGCAAGAGAATGGATAGATGCAGCTGTTTTTGCAGTAGTAGCAGCAACTTTGATTAGAACATTTATCTTTGAAGCATATGTGATTCCTTCAGAAAGTATGGAGAAAACATTATTGGTGAATGATTTCTTATTTGTAGATAAGATCACTTATGGTGCGCGAATTCCACAAACTCCATTGTCTTTGCCTTTTGTACACAATACTATGCCTGGGTCTATCACTACACCTTCTTATACTAAGTTAATTCAATTGGATTATCAGAGACTTCCAGCCATCAGAAAAATTAAAAGAAATGATATTGTAGTGTTTAATTTTCCGGCGGGGGATACCATTATCAATTTACCTGAATTTGGGAGTAAGATTCCATATTATGATGTTTTAAGAAGTGCTCAGTATAATGGGGATAGAGAAAAACTTAAAGCTGATTATCCCATTTTGGTGCATCCAATGGATAAGACAGATAATTATATCAAAAGATGTGTGGCCATACCTGGTGATTTGTTAGAAATCAAAAATGGGGTATTGTGGATCAATCAAGCACCTGCAGTAGTTACATCAGCTGCTCAAAATGAATATATTGTCACAACCAATGGTCAAAATTTTACAGAAGAATTTATCAATGATACTTTAGGCATTAGTACTACTGAGGAATCTGCTGATTTTAGTTTTGTTGAGGGCGTTGCTAATACTTATAGAATAAACATGACAGCAAAAGCTGCGGAAAGTGTTAGAAGATTGCCCCATGTTATTTCTGTTCAATTATTTGCGGATCAAAATATTGGCTACACATTTCCCAATGATGTAGTGCATGCTCCATGGACGATTGATCATTATGGCCCTATTCGTATTCCTAAAAAAGGCGATCAGGTAGCACTGAATGATGCCACAATTGAAATATACAGAAGATTGATTACTGCTTATGAAAACAATACTTTAGAAAAAGTGAATGGGCAGTATATCTTGAATGGTAAAGCGGCGACTACTTATACCATTCAACAAGATTACTATTGGATGATGGGAGATAATCGACATAGAAGTCAGGACAGCAGATTCTGGGGATTTGTACCAGAAACTCATATCGTTGGGAAAGCTGGTATTATTTGGTTTAGTTACGATAAGTCCATTCGATGGAATAGAATATTTAATTTAATCAAATAAGATGCTTAAAAAATTTGAATTCGAATATGAGTCTTTTCAAAATGCAAGTGCTTTAGCAAAGGAGGATATTGATTTGTTGGAAGCTGCGAGAAAAGCAACAGCCACTGCTTTTGCACCATATTCTAATTTTAAAGTGGGGGCAGCAGCAAGATTAAACACTGGCGAGATTATTCTTGGCTCAAATCAAGAAAGCGCAAGTTATCCTGTTGGTATATGTGCAGAGCGTGCACTTTTAAATAGCATAGGAAGTCAATTCAGTCAGGCAACTATTATTTCTTTGGCAGTGAGTTACGATGCAGTGGGGAAGGCTTCTATTGAACCATTGTCGCCTTGCGGTATGTGCAGACAATCTATCTTGGATTTCGAGAATAGATATCAAGCACCCATTAGAGTTATTTTAGCAGGCTTAGAAGGCGAAGTGATGGTTTTTAAATCAGCTTCCGATTTATTGCCCTTTGGATTTAATGGTTCTATTTTAAAAGGGTTAAAATAAGGTTTGAACACCAAGTGCTAGCCTAAATTCGTGTTGTAATAACCACTTTTTTCTGTATTTGCCCCAGGCATATCCCACCAATGATTGATCCGCCCCAATAATTCTATGACAAGGAATTAGAATTGCAATTTTATTTTTTCCATTAGCCGCTGCTGCAGCTCTAACACATTTTGGATCACCTAGTTTTTTTGCCAATTCTCCATAACTCAATGTTTTACCAAATGGTACTTCATATAATTCTTTCCACACTTTTTGTTGAAATGCTGTTCCTTCTTGGTGAATGGGAACGGTAAAAGAGGTTCTCTGTCCACTGAAATATTCAATCAATTCATCAATGCATTGGTGAATTACAGGGGAGGCTTCAGTGAGTTCAATGTTCAAGCTATCTTGCGCTTCTACAAATGCTATGCTGCAAATACTTAGTTCATTTGCGCTAATGAGCATTGCGCCAATTGGACTGTGATATATTTGGGTATTGATCAATATTAATCATCTAATAAATTAGCTAAATCATTCAAGTCTTTTTGCTTGTATTGTAAGGTTGGGCTAGTAAAACATTTAGAGAATTCTTGAAATAATTTTTTGATAATTCTTTGGTTGCTTAAAGGCTTATAATAACTGTTTTTAGGTTCAATATTGGAGCGTTGAAAGTATTGATCCAAATCTTTTTGAGAAAATGCATTTCCAGTGGTTCCTTCTATATAAAATTGAATAAATTCTTGAGGGTTGGGAACAATCGCATCGGGATCCCAATCCATGGTATAAAATGCAATAATACACTGCTTGGGTATATTGATAAAATCTGCTAAAATGTCTAATTGTTGACACAATTCAGCATATAAGATTGCATTAGAAAAAGCATTTCCATTTTTGGATAGTAATGGTGCAGCAATCAAAAATGCTTCTGGCTTTTCGTAATTTACTTCTGCTCCTTTTATTTGGTAATAACTAAACAAAATATTTCTAAGTACATTGGCTTGTTCTAGTGGCGTCAAATAGTTGTTTAATTCTAACCAGATATTTCGTCTAATTTTTTCTAATTGATTTCTAAGGTTATCCAAATTCATTTCGGGATAATGAAATTTGGTAACTAACAAAGCCCCTTCAAATAGAGAAGGTGCTTCTTTTGATTTCCATGCAATAAGGGCTTCTTTTAGATCTTGCAATCGCAATTGATAGATCATCATCTCTATACGCTCCAAACTCACTTCGTCTAAGGTTGATTCCCATAGATGTTCTAAATCTGGAATGATTGGGCTGCCATAATGCAAGATTCTATTAGAAATGGTTGAATAGACTTCTTCATCAGGGTCATCGATTAATTTAAACAATGCTTGTATTTCTTCGGCAGTCTTTTGCATATTCAAATCAACGCAAAAAAAGTCATATGTACATTGTTTATTTATCCCTACCTGTGGATATATTTAACAATAGTTTACATAATAAAAATAATAACTATTCGTTTGGCAAATATTTGACCATTTTACCTCCAAAAATGTTGTTTATTGGTTATATTTGGATAATATCTATATCAAATGCAACAACAAGTTTTCGCTACTCCAAAATTTCCTTCTAGTACAAAATCATTACATGCAGAATTAAAGCGCCGCGTTAATGAGTATTTAGAACAAAATCAAATTAAGGCTACTGGCAACTTTAAGTTATTTTCTAAAGCCATATTGTTGGTTAGCTTACTGGTTGTTACCTACATCCACTTAGTCTTTTTCACACCTAGTACATTTTTTGCTATACTAGAATGTGTTGTTTTTGGCGGTTTAATTGCGGCTATTGGGTTTAATGTGATGCATGACGGAAGTCATGGAAGTTTTAGCAAATATGCTTGGTTAAATAACCTGGCATCTTCATCCATTAGCGTATTAGGGGCTAGTCGTTTTATGTGGGGCATGAAACATGTAACCATACATCATACGTATACCAATATTGATGGAGTAGATGATGATATAGAAGTGGGCGTATTCATGAGAATGGCACCTACTCAAAAGTATTATTCAATGCATCGTTTTCAACATATCTATTTTTGGTTCTTGTATATGTTGTTATATATATTCTGGATTTTCTTTGCTGATTACAAAAAATATTTCTCCAAGAAAATAGGCAATATTAGTTTTAAGAGTATGTCTTGGGCCGAGCATATTGAATTTTGGTCTGTAAAAATTTACCATGTTGTTGCCTTTGTGGTATTACCCATATATATGGTAGGATGGGTGAGTTGGTTGGTTGGTTTCTTGATTGCAACTATGTTTGCAGGATTTGTTTTGAGTATTGTTTTCCAACTAGCGCATACTGTAGAGGATACAGAATTTCCAATTGCGTCTCAGCCAGACAATAAAATGCCAGATGAGTTTGCGGCTCATCAAATTCAAACTACAGCTAATTTTGCAACAAAGAATAAATTGGTTAGCTGGTTAGTAGGAGGGTTGAACTTCCAAATTGAGCACCATCTATTTCCTAAGATTTCTCACGTTCATTATCCTGCCATTAGCAAGATTGTAAAACAGGCTTGTGAAGATTTCAAATTAAATTATATCGAATACCCAACAGTTTTAAGTGCAATTAAAGCGCATTTCAACTTTGTAAAACAAATGAGCAAGCCCTCAGTTGCTTAAAATTATAAATGATTATAAAAAAAAGGATATCAACATTGATATCCTTTTTTTATTTGAGTTAAGCTTTCTTTTTTCGGGCGGTTTTGCGAGGAGGGTTTTTCTTTAATTCCTCGATGATCTCTTTTACTTCCTCGATGCTTAAGGTCTCTACCTTTTCTTGTTGTTCCTTGGTTAATTTATAATTGCGCAATCCCTGTTTGATATAAGGACCATAAGGACCTCTTAATAATTGTATTTTCTCTTTTTCGAATACCTTGATGGTTCTTTCGTCTTTTGCCTTACGCTTTTCCGCAATCATAGGAGCCAATTCATCCAGCATTACTGTATAAGGGTCCATTTCCTTGTTCAAAGAGTAGAACTTCTTGTCATGAGCAGCATAGGGGCCAAAACGACCAATATTCACTGTCACTTCCGATCCCTCAAACTCGCCCAAGGTTCTAGGTAACTTGAATAATTCCATCGCTTCTTCAAAACTGATAGTCTCAATACTCTGTGAAGCCTTTAGTTTGGCGAATTTTGGTTTTTCTTCATCATCTTGATGGCCAATTTGAACCATTGGGCCATATCTGCCCATTCTAGCAATTACATTTTTACCTGTAACCGGATCTGTACCTAATTCTCTTTCACCTTTGGCTCTCTCAGCGGTTTCTAAAGTATGATCAATGGTTTCATGGAATGGTTTATAAAAGTCTTCCAACATTTTACTGTACTTTAATTTCCCAGCTGCAATTTCATCAAATTCCCCCTCAATTTTAGCAGTAAAGCCAAAATCCATCACTTTTTCAAAATGTTGTTTTAAAAAGTCAGTTACTACTAAGCCCAAATCGGTTGGAGATAATTTATTTTTTTCAGCACCTGTAATTTCAGAAGCTGTTTCTGTTTTAATCTCATCCTTATTATTCAATTGTAGAATCTGATAATTTCTCTTAATCCCTTCTTTTTCTCTTTTTTCTACATAATTACGCTTCATAATAGTAGTAATGGTAGGAGCGTAAGTAGAAGGGCGTCCAATGCCTAATTCCTCTAATTTTTTTACTAAACTTGCTTCAGTATATCTTGATGCAGGACGACTAAATCTCTCAAGACCAGTCATGTTTACAAAATCTAATTCCTGGCCTTTTGACAATGGAGGTAATAATGCTTCTCCATCTGATTCAGCATTTTCGTCTTCTATATCATCATCGTCTTTGCCTTCTAAATATACTTTTAAGAAACCATCAAATTTCATTACTTCACCACTTGCAGTTAGGGTTTCTTTATTGGTTGAAATTTCAATTTTTGCAGTTGTTTTTTCAAACTGTGCATCACTCATTTGTGAAGCAATGGTTCGCTTCCAAATTAATTCATACAATCTATTTGTATCTGCATCATCCACCTTACTTTCGTTCATATAAGTAGGGCGAATCGCTTCGTGTGCTTCTTGCGCACTTTCGTTTTTATTTTTGAATTTCCTTGGTTGATAATACTTTTTTCCAAAACTTGATTCAATCTCTTTTTTAATAGCATCAATAGCTGTTTCACTTAAACTAATGCTATCCGTTCTCATGTAAGTGATTTTACCACTCTCATATAATTTTTGAGCAATCAACATGGTCTTACTAACACTATAACCTAATTTTCTAGAAGCTTCTTGTTGTAAAGTAGATGTAGTGAAAGGAGCTGATGGCGTGCGTTTGCCGTCTTTTACAGCAATATCTTTCACAGTGTAGCTTGCAGATTTGCATGAATTTAAAAAAGCTTCGGCAGCTCCAGCGGTACTTAATTTTTGCGGACCTTCTGCCTTAAACTTAACTTTTTTCTTATTAATATCTAGTGCAGAAAATATAGCTGATACTTTGAATACACTTTCCGGAATAAATTGATTGATTTCTCTTTCTCTTTCTGCAATTAATCTTACTGCAACACTTTGAACTCTACCAGCACTCAAGCTTTTTTGCATTCCAATCTTCCTCCATAAAACTGGGCTTAGTTCAAAACCCACAATTCTATCTAATATTCTTCTTGCTTGTTGTGCATCCACCAAATCCATATTGATTAATCTTGGATTGTCAACTGCTTTTTTAATAGCAGGTGCGGTGATTTCATGAAATACAATTCGCTTGGTTTTTTTAGGATCCAAACCCAAGACTTCCGCTAAATGCCAACTTATACTTTCTCCTTCACGGTCCTCATCCGATGCCAACCAAACTTCTTTCGCCTTTTTGGTCATTGATTTTAATTCCTTCACCACTTTTTCCTTCTCTGCTGGGACGGTATATCTTGGCAAAAACTTGTTTTTCATGTCGATGCCCATGTCGCTTTTCTCCAAATCACGGATATGGCCATAGCAACTTCTTACCTCAAATTCTTCCCCTAAAATCTTCTCAATGGTCTTTGCTTTTGCAGGAGACTCCACTATTAATAAGTTCTTTGACATGGGTGCAATATTATAGTATTCAATCAAAAAATAAAAATGATGCCCGCCTAAGAGGCTAAAAATGAGACAATTTTGTCAATTACAGCCTGCGTTTTATATATTTTATTATGACCTAAGTCATTGGTAATCAAGAATATAGTATTTTCGGGATCTTTATTTTTAAAATTTTCCAAATCTTTATATGGGCAAACTGGGTCATCTTGGTCGTGCACCCATAGTACTTTTCCTTTAAAATGAGTGATCGCTCTATCTGCCTCAAAATAGCTAATAGGCTTACCCGCTTTAGATTCAACCAGCTCATTATAGGCCTTTTTAAGTTCAGGAGAAAACCTCATTAAGTTAAAAAAGCCTTCAAAAGTGGTCGTGGTTTTGGTAGCGGGGGCGATTAATACAAATTTATGTGATGCTGGGGCTTCGATGTTCTCTGCAATCATTGAAAGGGTTAAGCCGCCTAAAGAATGTCCAATAAAGTGGTCAACAGGGCCATATGTTTTCATAATTGCATAAAGTGAATCTCTATATATCACTACATTAATGTACTTCCCCTTGCTTCTGCCATGTCCGGGAGCATCAAATCCAATCACCCTGAAACCTTCTTTTAACAAGGGTTGGATATACTGTTCAAATTTGTAAAAAAAACTCGCATAGCCGTGCGCAATCAGTACTGTCTTGCCATTGGGATGGGTTGGTTGCCATTCAAAACCTTTGATTTCAATACCATCCTCCAATGTCAAACTTATTTTTTGTCCTTGGTGAAATATGGCAGGTGCTTTGGTCTTTCTGTATTTAGGGTAAGGGGTGCAAAATAAATCAAAAGCAATTTCGGCAGCTTTTTGGGGAGATAGGATGGCTAATGTTTTAAATTTAGTTCTTAAATACTTTAAATACAATCTCTCTGAAAATCCTTGCTTTGCCATTTTCCCAATTTTGGTGCAAAGATAGGTGCAGATATAGTCTGTTGAGAGTTTTTTTGTATTTCGCAAGTAAAAAATGACACAAGAGTAATACCATTCAATAAGTTAGGGCTAAATTCGCACAAAATTTTAGCATAAGATTATGTACTCTATTAAAGTAAATTTTGAGCAAAAGGGTTTGACGCCTGTCACTTTAGAAAATATTGAAGCAGACCAAAGTTTGTTGGAAGTAATGTTAGACAATGGCATAGAATTACATCATAATTGTGGTGCGGTTTGTGCCTGCAGTACTTGTCATTTATATGTAAATAAAGGAATGGAGCATTTAGCTGAATTATCCGATAAAGAAGAAGACTTTATTGATAGAGCAGTTAGTCCAAGAATTGAATCAAGATTAGGATGTCAATGTGAATTACAAACAGGAACTGGTGAAATAGAAATTACTTTACCAGATCAAACACAATTTTTAGGAGAATAATAAAAGCAAACATTATGAGTCAATTTGAACCACCCATTCATTGGAATGATCACGAGGATATCGCACAAAAATTATATGAAAAGTTTGGCGACGATTTTACTGAGTCAAAAATATATAGAGTCAGATTTACAGATTTATTGGAGTGGGTATTGAGTTTGCCTCATTTTGAAGGAAAGAAAGAAGAATCTAATGAAGGTCATCTTGAAATGATTCAAAGTGCATGGGTATACGAGTGGAGAGATAATCAGAAATAGTGTATTTTTAAATAAATCTTTCAAAGTGTTAGCAGCTTTCAAACATATTCAATGTTTCGTTTTTGATGTAGATGGTGTTTTAACCAATGGCACTTTATTGGTAATGCCAGGTGGGTTGATGGCTAGAACCATGAATATTAAAGATGGATATGCTATCCAATTAGCTATTAAAAAAGGGTATAAGATTTGGGTTATCTCTGGAGGAAACTCAGAAGAAGTAAAAGAAAGATTGAATAGATTGGGTGTGGAGGAGGTATACATGAAAGTTTCAGATAAAGCTGAGTTGTTAAAAGAGCTAGCTATCTTGAATAAAATTGAATTAGCGAATATTTTATATATGGGTGATGATATGCCCGATTATGAAGCGATGAAGCTAGTGGGTATCGCTTCTTGTCCTTCAGATGCGGTGAATGAGATTAAATCTATTTCTCAATACAAAGCTATTGCAAAAGGCGGGGAGGGTTGTGCTAGAGAAGTTATCGAAAAGACATTAAAGCAAAATGATCACTGGGATTTAGTGGATCATATCAGAGCTACTTAATTTTAAATTACCCATTTTGAAAGTACTTGTATATTTTCTGAAATTAGTTAGATGGCCTAATTTACTTTTTATAGTATTGGCCGAATTACTTTTTCATTTTTGCATATACAAGCCCTTATTTCCAGAAGTTGGCAACTCGGCAGATGCTTCTTTTTTTATTATTCTGCTTACCTATGTGTTTATAGCTGCTGCTGGATATATCATTAATGATTATTTTGATGTTAATATTGATCAGGTTAACAAACCGAGAAAAGTAGTAGTGGGGGAACATATTAGCAGAAGATGGGTGATTTTCTGGCATATGATTTTTAGTTTAGTAGGCATTTATTTATCTACCATTGCTTTTTCATTTACAGATTATTGGCATATTCATTTAGCCAATTTAGCCACCATCTTGTTCTTATGGTTTTACTCCACCAATTTTAAAAAAGATTTTTTAGTAGGTAATGTGGTCATTGCTGTATTAACTGCTTGGTCTATTGCAGTGGTTTATTTTTCAAAATTTACCATCTCTGAATTGTTACATCCTGCAGTTCATTCAACTGCTCATTTAAGATTTTTTAAATTAATGTTATTATACGCTGCTTTCGCATTTATTTTAACATTGGTGAGAGAAGCATTGAAAGATATGGAAGATATTGAAGGGGATGAGAAGTTTGGATGTAAAACTTTGCCAATTGTATGGGGATTGATGCCCACAAAAGTATATGTAGCAGTTTGGTTAATGGTAGTAGTCATTACATTAGCAATTATTCAATTGTATGTATTGCCATTTGGGTGGTGGCCAAGCGTTTTGTATTGTTTGGTTTTTATTTTGGCACCTTTAACTTGGGTATTAATTAAATTACCAAAGTCATTTACTAGTAATGATTTTACTGCTTTAAGTTTTTGGATTAAAGTAGCGATGTTGGCCGGTATCTTGTCTATGTCATTTTTCTACTTTTTATTCTAATAAACATGAGTGCCATTATTTTAGCTTCCCAATCACCAAGAAGAAAAATGTTATTGGAATGGGCGGAGATTTCTTTTGAAGTAGTTGTGGCGGATATTGAAGAGAACTATCCATCCGATTTATCTAAGCATTTAGTACCTGAATATATAGCTGCAAACAAAGCATTGGCCATAAAAGAAAAGGTATCACAAAAAGATACTTGTATTATTGCGGCAGACACTATTGTTTTATTGAATGACGAGATCTTAGGGAAGCCTACAGATACTGCTGATGCAATTAAAAGTTTAGAAAAACTATCTGGAAATTTACATGAAGTCATTACAGGAGTAGCTATATATTATAAAGGAGAGCTGCATCAGTTTAGTCAAACTACTCAAGTAAAATTTCATGATTTAACAGAGGAGCAGATTCTATTTTATGTAGATCAATACAAGCCTTTTGATAAAGCAGGAGCTTATGCCATACAAGAATGGATTGGTGTAATTGGTATTGAATCTATACAAGGTGATTTTTACAATGTAATGGGATTACCTGTAAGTAAGCTTGTTCAAAAACTACAACAACTTAAAGTGGTGTAGTCTATAACCACTTAAATTGAATATCCAATTCCACATCTGGGTGTAAACTTCTTTCCACTGGACAAGTTCTTCCAACACGTTCTAAAATCTCGATGGTTTTTTCATCTAAGTTTAATGCAGGTAAGGTTGCGTGAACGATGATCTTACCAATTCTTCTTGGATCTGAAACCATGACTTTAGTTACTTCCACCTTTGCCCCATCTAGTTGAATGTTCATGCTTTCTGCCTTGATACCCATTGTGGTAATTAAACAAGCGCCTAATCCAGTAGCAATTAAATCTGTTGGAGAAAAGCGTTCCCCCTTACCTTTATTATCGGTTGGAGCATCTGTTTCAAAAACGCTACCACTTTGTAAGTGTAAACAAGTGGTTCTTAAGTTAGATTCGTAAGTTACTGTAGCAGTCATGTTAGAATGATTTTGATGTACGATTTATACAAATTTACGATTTTATTCCCCTTAAGTCATGTATTTTTGCAGTGTTAATTGAGAAGCAAATATGCAAGAATTACCAGTAGTTCCTAAAGAACAAGATACTAGAATAAAGAAGCCCGATTGGTTAAGAGTTAAATTACCTATTGGAGAAAGTTACAAGCATGTTAGAAGTTTAGTAGACACACATAAATTACATACCATTTGTGAAAGTGGAAATTGTCCTAATATGGGGGAGTGTTGGGGAGAGGGTACTGCTACTTTTATGATACTGGGGAATATATGTACAAGAAGTTGTCAGTTTTGTGCAGTGGCTACAGGAAGACCAAAACCTGTTGAATGGGATGAGCCACAAAGAGTAGCGGAAGCGGTTTTTTTAATGAAAGTAAAACACGCTGTATTAACAAGTGTAGATCGAGATGAATTACCAGATGGAGGTTCTACCATTTGGTATAATACCATAAAAGCTATCAAAAGTTTAAGTCCAGAAACTACATTAGAAACCTTGATTCCTGATTTTAGAGGAATACAAGATCAAATTCAAAGAATCATAGATGCTGCTCCAGAAGTGGTTAGCCATAATATGGAAACAGTTGAGCGTAATACTAAAAGAGTAAGAGTTCAAGCAAAGTATAGAAGAAGTTTAGAAGTATTAGAAACATTGAAGAAAGGAGGCATGAGAACCAAAACAGGTTTGATGTTAGGTATTGGAGAAGAAAAAGAAGAAGTGATTCAGACCATGAAAGATTTAGTAGGCGTTGGATGTGATGTGATCACTCTTGGACAATATTTACAACCTACTAAAAAGCATTTACCTGTTCAACGTTTTGTTCACCCTGATGAATTTAAAGAATTAAAAGCCATTGGGTATGAATTAGGATTTGATTATGTAGAGAGTGGCCCATTGGTAAGATCATCTTATCATTCAGAGAAACATGTTATACCAGGATGGGGAAGAGCTAAATGGGAAGAAGAATTGGCATTGAATAAATAATAAAAGCGTAATAAAAAAAAGACCTTCTCATGAAGGTCTTTTTTTTATTACTAGTCCCACATAAGGGCGGAAGCGCCAAGAATGGCGGCGTCAGATTCTTTTAAATGACTTAACAATATTTTCACTTTATTTTCAAATATCTCAATCACATTGGCTTCCATATGCGCTCTAGTTGGCTTCAAAATCAAATCCCCGGCTTTTGTCAAACCACCAAATAAGATAATTGCTTCAGGGCTAGAGAACATTACAAAATTAGCCAAAGACATTCCTAAAATTTTTCCAGTGAATTCAAAAACCTCTTTAGCAACTTCATCATCTTTTTGTGCAGCTTCGAAAACATCTTTAGAGGTGATTTTTTCTATAGGAATTTCTCTAAGTATACTTGGACGATCTGTTGTCTTTAAAATTTCCATTGCAGATTGTGCAACACCTGTTGCAGAAGCATAACTTTCTAAAGAACCTTTTTTACCAGTTCCTGTATGTAAACGACCATCTGGAATAATAATCGTGTGACCTAATTCACCAGCAAAACCATCATGTCCATATATTAATTGTCCGTTGGCAACAATGCCACTTCCTACGCCTGTTCCTAAAGTTATCATGATAAAATCTTTCATCCCTTTAGCAGCGCCATACATCATTTCACCCACTGCAGCTGCATTAGCGTCGTTGGTTAATTTTACCGGAAGCTTAAACTTATCTTGTACCATTTTTGCAAAAGGTATTACACCTTTCCAAGGCAGATTGGGTGCATATTCAATAGTACCAGTATATATATTGCCATTGGGTGCGCCAATGCCAATGCCTTTAATTCTTCCTACGCCACCAACTTTTTCAATCAATTCGCTTAATCTTTCATAGAGCTCATCAATAAAAGTATGTACCTGTTCGTGTGTATTGGTTGGCATAGAACTAGAGTGCAATACATTTCCATCTTTATCTACAATACCATATTTGGTACCAGTGCCACCAATATCTACACCTATAACATATGAATCCATTCTTTAAAATTTATTTTTTAATATTAATGTCCACCTTTTGCTTCAGCATCTTCATAATTGATTCCTTGCTTTTTCAAAATACCTTTTACTGCTATGGCAAATACTAATATATATGCAAAACAAGCCGCAGGAATCCAGAATGAATTATGAATACCATATCCTGGTTGGTCTAAGTGAGAAGACTGTAAGAAGTCTGATAATTTACCTTGAATAGGAGGAATGATACCACCACCCAAGATCATCATAATTAAGAAAGCAGAACCCTGTGTCGTGTATTTTCCTATACCTGCAATGGATAAAGCAAAAATAGAAGGCCACATAATAGAACATGCAATACCTCCAGTTAAGAATGCATATATAGCAACATCTCCTTTGCTGAATATACCTACCAACATAGAAGCTACACCAATTAAGCTAAAAATAAGCAAGGTTTTTGCTGGTTTATCTTGACTTAAGAAGAAAGCGATGATTTGAATAAAAATACAAACGATATACATGTATAAAGGAGTCATATCGTATTGAGCGATACTATTTACACCAATCACAATACCAAAGGCAACCAATGGAACGATGATGGTTAAGATTTTATTGGTTTGTTTTTTGAATTCAAATGCAGAAATTGCACCAGCCCATCTACCAATCATCATGCTGCCCCAATACATAGAAATATAAGGTGCAATTTTAGAAGAAGGGATGCTTCCAAAATCCGCCTGCTTTAACAATTCTCCTAAGTTTGAACCAATTGCTACTTCAACACCCACGTATACAAAAATAGCCAGCATACCTAAAACCAATTGAGGGTATTTCATTGCGCCCCAGCCAGTTTCATTTTTTTGTGCAGAGAAATTAGCGAATAATAAACCTACCACAACGGTTGCTAATGCGCCAAACAGCCATTTTAATCTCATTGTTTCAAGATCCAATCTGCCTGCATCTGTTAAAGTATTTGGATCAATTTTATAACTATTAAAAATGGGAACAAACATGATGATTAAAACTCCTGTCATGATGAGTAATAATCTTAAAGCTTTATTAGCTGGTTCAATTTTTTCCTCATTGATACCAGCAGGTACTTTCTTAGAAAAATGAAATAATGCAGCTGCTGCTAAAAACAATAAACAAACAGCACTATACAAAACAACAACTTTACTTAAACTTAAGGCTGCAATTTGATCATCCGTTATCGCAGCGGCGCTTCCAAATAAAGCGAATGCAACAACAATAGGGCCAATAGAAGTTCCAAATGAATTGATTCCCCCTGCCAAGTTAACACGACTTGCGCCCGTGCTCTCATCACCTAATGCAATAGCAAAAGGTTGTGCGGCAGTTTGTTGTAAAGAAAATCCTAATGCTACAATAAACAAACCCACTAGCATTCCAGTAAAAGTATTTGCGTTTACAGCAATAATCATGGCAACGGCTCCAATAGCAGAGAATAGCAAGCCATAAACGATGCTTTTTTTGTAGCCCCATTTACCCACTAAGTCTTTTCCTCCAAATGCACCATAGGCAAATAGACCTAATGCGCCAATATAGTAAGCTAAATAAAAGGCAAAATCAACCAATTGACTTTGAAATTGATCAAGGTTAAATTTATGTTTACAAAAAGGAATGAATACACTATTACTTGAAGCAATAAATCCCCAGAAGAAAAATACCACAATAAGGGTTGATAATGCACCCGTATTGGTGGGTTGTTTGGTTTGGCTCATAAGATTCGTTAGTTTAATCGTTTATCGATTGTGTAAAATACTTAAAAATATCATTCAATAGCGAAAAAAAATTGATCAAATTACCACTAGTTTTCAGTAAATTGAAGCAAATTAAAGCAGGTTATGGTGATTGTACATGTGAGTGCAGAATGTTATCCTATGGCAAAAGCTGGAGGCTTAGGCGATGTAGTAGGAGCCTTGCCAAAATACCAGAAAAAACAAGGTGATGAAGCTATGGTGGTGATGCCTATGTACAAAACTGCTTTCCTAGAAAAAAATGAATGGGATGTCGCGTTCAAAGGGAAGGCGAATATGGGTGATTGGTTTTTTGATTTCACTATTATTAAAGAGCGTTCCGAAAAATTAGGATTCAATTTGTTTTTAGTGGATATACATGGCTTGCTTGATAGGCCTAAGATTTATGGATACGCAGATGACCATGATCGTTTTATTGGTTTTCAAATTGCAGTAGTCAATTGGTTATCCAATTGGGGTGAATTGCCTTCAGTGGTGCATTGTCATGATCATCAAGCTGGTTTGATTCCATTTATGATGAAGTATTGTTATGATTACCAAAGATTACAATTTGTAAAAACAGTATTGACTATTCACAATGCGCAGTATCATGGAGCAATGGGATGGAATAAAAGTATATTAATTCCAAAATGGGATACTTGGAAACATGGACTATTAGAATGGGATAACGCTATTAATTCTTTGGCTACTGGAATTAAATGTGCTGATAGAGTTACAACGGTGAGTGAAAACTATATGCATCAATTAAGATATCAGTCTGCTGGATTGGAAGCATTATTTGAATATGAACAAGGAAAATGTATAGGGATTTTAAATGGAATAGATAATGAGGTTTGGAATCCTGCAACTGATCCAATGGTGGATTTTCATTATGATATTATCACTCAGGAAGAAGGAAAAAGAAAAAACAAGCAATTATTGTGTGACAAATATCAATTAGATATTGACAAGCCATTGATTGTTTTTATTGGAAGGTTGGTAGGTGAAAAGGCTGCAGATGTTTTACCAGGAGCTATTCAGCATGCATTAGATAAAACCAATTGCGGTGCAAATTTTTTAGTGATTGGAACAGGTGATACACAAGTGGAGTCTGCATTGAACTTTTTAGTACAATTATATCCAGGTAATTTTAATACATGGATTGGGTATGATGAAAAAGTAGGTCATCAAGCCTATGCCGGTGCAGATTTTTTATTGATGCCAAGCAGGGTAGAACCATGTGGATTAAATCAAATGTATAGCTTAAGATATGGAACCATTCCTATGGTGAGAGATACAGGTGGTTTGCATGATACAGTGGTGGATATGGGAGATCCAAATGGATTTGGCATTCGATTCTTACATGCCACTGAAGAAGATATTGTTTATTCTGTAGAAAGAGCTATCTCAGTTTATCAAAATAAAAACCAGATGAAAAAAATGATTCAAACAGCAATGAGCATCGATCATAGTTGGGAATCTGTTGTATCATCTTATAAAAATGTTTACCAATCCTTGTAAATTAATTTAACTCCGAATGTATGGCTATATATGCTAAAGAAACTGTTTCAGTAATATTAGGTGGTGGTGCAGGATCTAGATTGTCTCCATTGACTGCTAGTAGATCAAAGCCAGCCGTACCTATCGCCGGTAAATATAGATTGGTTGATATTCCAATTAGCAATTGCATTAATAGTAATTTGAATAGAATTTTTGTGTTGACACAGTTTAATTCTGCTTCATTAAATCAACATATTAAGAACACCTATCATTTTAGTGCATTTAGTTCTGGCTTTGTGGACATATTAGCTGCAGAGCAAACACCAGACAACCCAGGATGGTTTCAAGGAACTGCAGATGCAGTAAGACAATCTCTGAGACATTTGGATAAAATGGATTTTGAATATGTATTGATATTAAGTGGAGATCAGTTATATCAAATGGATTTTAGTAAAATGATTGAAGCACATAGAAATAGCGGGGCTGCTTTAACCATCGCTACTATCCCAGTAGGAGAAAGAGAGGCTCCTGAATTTGGAATTTTGAAATCGAATAATGAAAATGTCATTACATCTTTTATTGAAAAACCAAAGAAAGAATTATTACCAGATTGGGTAAGTGATACCGGAGCAGCGATGCAGGATCAAGGAAGACATTATTTAGCTTCCATGGGTATCTATGTATTTAATAAAGACATCTTGTACAAATTATTAAATGATGTACATGCCAAAGCAACTGATTTTGGTAAAGAAATCATTCCAGATTCCATTGAGCATTATAAAGTACTTAGCTATCAATATGATGGATATTGGACAGATATCGGAAATATATATTCTTTTTTTGAAGCCAATATTGCATTAACTGAAGCTATCCCTCCTTTTAATTTATTTGATAGTGCACAAACTATTTATACGCGTCCACGTATGCTCCCTCCTGCAAAAATTAGTGGAACATTGATTGATAGAGCCATTATTGCAGAAGGATCCATTATTCATGCTGCTTCTGTAACACAATCGGTTATTGGTATCAGATCTAGAATTGGGAAAGATACCGTTGTTAAAAATGTATATATCATGGGTTGTGATTATTACGAAACCATAGACCAGATCAATGAAAAAATACAAGCAGGCAAACCTATTCTAGGTATAGGTGAAAGATGTGTTATTGAGGATGCAATTGTAGATAAGAACTGCTCAATTGGAAATGATGTGGTGATTAGAGGTGGAGCACATTTAGAAAAAACAGATCATCCTTTATATACAATAAAAGATAATATTGTAGTCATTAAAAAAGGGGCAGTCATTCCTAACGGTTTTGTTATATAGTAAAAATATATTGTAAATGAAAAATACAGCGTATCTAGGAGAAAAATCCAATTTGAGTTTTTGGCAAATTTGGAATATGTGTTTTGGTTTTTTTGGCATCCAATTTGGGTGGAGTTTACAAATGGGTAATATGAGTGCTATCTATGAATTTTTGGGTGCATCACCTGAAGAGATCCCAGGATTATGGTTAGCAGCACCTATGACTGGATTAATTGTTCAACCTATTGTTGGTTACTTTAGTGATAGAACCTGGCATCCAAAATTGGGTAGAAGAAGGCCCTTCTTTTTAATTGGTGCTATTCTTAGTTCTGCATTATTATTTGTGATGCCTAATTCGTCTACTGTTTGGATGGCAGCTGGGGTTTTATGGGTACTGGATTCAAGTATCAATATAACTATGGAACCTTTTAGAGCTTTTGTTGCAGACAATTTAAATGAAAAACAAAGATCCTTTGGTTTTGCCATGCAAAGCATGTTTATAGGATTGGCCTCTTTTATAGCAGGTTATTTACCTCAAGTACTCGTAAATTGGTTTGGTGTATCCAGAGAGAAATTGAATGGTACTATTCCGCAAAATATATTAATGTCTTTTTACATTGGGGCAGCAGTTTTCTTTATTGCAGTAATGTATACTATTGTCAAGAGCAAAGAATATCCACCTTCTGAAAATATCGCAACAAATGATGCTGAACATAAAGAGGGTATTATCAAAGAAATTGTAGACTCTATAAAAAATATGCCAATTCAAATGAAAAGATTAGCCTTGGTTAATTTTATAACATGGCCTGGTTTATTTTTAATGTGGTTTTATTATAGTACTGGTGTAGCTTCTCAATTATTTCATGGCGATCCTGTTACCAATAGTGATGTGTTTACAATGGGATTAGAGCATGCCAATACTACTTCTGCTATTTTGAATTTAGTCACTTTTGGTTTCTCTTTTACGCTCCCTTTTTGGGTGAGTAAGTTAGGGAAGAAGTATACACATGCTTTATGTTTGTTTATTGGATCCATTGGATTGATTTCTGTTTATTATGTTCAAGCGCCTAATTATTTATATATCAGTATGGGATTAGTGGGTATTGCTTGGGCTTCTATTTTATCCATGCCATACTCCATGTTAGCTGGTTTCATACCTGAACATAAAATGGGTATTTATATGGGCATTTTCAATTTCTTCATTGTATTACCTGAAATTTTAGCTTCCATATTTTTTGGAAAGATTATGTCTAATTTTTTACACAATGATAGATTGATGGCTGTTCAAATTGGGGGCTTTTTGTTATTGACTGCAAGTATTATTTGCGCTATTATTATCAAAGAAGAAAATAAATCATAGATGAAATATAGTTATCCATTGAAGCAATGCTTCATGATTGCATTATTGGCAATAGTTTGCCAATTTTCATTGTCTGCACAATCCATTGAAGTATATCCAATCAATTGGTTTGTACAAATGAAATACAATAAGGTGCAGATCTTATTGAGAAAAACCAGTTCATTTAAAACAAATGCTAAGGTTCAAGTAAGTTATCCTGGTGTAAGAGTAATTAATACACATTATTTCAAGAATCCAAATTATATAGCAGTAGATGTAGAGATTTCTACTACTGCAAAACCAGGAGATGTGAAATTAATCATTCAAGAAGGCAGTCAAACGTCTTCCTTTAACTGGGTATTAAAAAATAGAAGAAAAGGCAATGGTACTCAATTTGCACAAGGGGTGAATTCAAAAGATTTTATTTACTTCTTAATGCCTGATAGATTTAGTAATGGTGATAAGAGGAATGATAAAATAACCGGATTGAAAGATCAGTCCTTGAATAGGGATTCTATTTTCTTGAGACATGGTGGTGATTTACAAGGGGTAATAAATCATTTGGATTATTTACAAGGATTAGGCGTGACTAGTTTGTGGATGACACCAGTGGTGGAGAATGATATGCCTAATAGAACAGAGCATGGATATGCAGCAACTAATCAATACGCTATAGAGAAAAGATTTGGCGGAGAAGTAGCTTATTTAAAATTAAGTGATGCATTGCATCAAAGAGGAATGAAATTAATTCAGGATATTGTATATAATCATTCAGGTAGATTTCATTTCTTGGTTCAAGATGCGCCAGATCAAACTTGGTTACATCAATGGCCAAAATTTACAGAACCTAGTCACAAAGAGCAAGTTATTTTCGATCCTTATGCGTCTAAAACGGAGCAGTTGAAAATGACGGATGGTTGGTTTACTCCTGAAATGCCAGATTTGAACCATTCCAATCCATTCATGGCAAAGTTTTTAACACAAAATGCTATTTGGAGTGTAGAAACTTTTGGAGTGGATGGGTTTAGAATTGATACCTATAAATACAATGATCTCCCATTTGTGAATCAGTTGAATCAAAATTTAAAAAATGACTTTCCTTCAATAACCAGTTTTGGTGAATCATGGGTACATGGAGTTGCTGCTCAAGCTTATTTTGTGGAGAATAATATGAATGTACCTTTTAAAAGTAATTTGCAAGGAGGCCAAGATTTTCAGACTTTATTTTATGGAATTCTTCCAGCTTTGAATGAGCCATTTGGTTGGACAGATGGAGTAACTAAATTATATACTACATTAAGTAACGATTTTTTATATAAAGATGCTTCTAGGAATGTATTGTTTTTGGATAACCATGATATGACAAGAATTCTTTCTTCCTTAGGGGAAAGTGTTCCAAAATTAAAAGTAGCATTGGCTTGGTTATTTACCTGTAGAGGTATCCCGCAATTGTATTACGGAACTGAAGTAATGATGAAGGGCATTGCAAATCCTGATGGTTGGGTGCGTTTAGATTTCCCAGGTGGATGGGAGGGAGATCAAAAAAATGCTTTTACGGGTGAAGGGCTAACTACAGAAGAGAAAGCTATTCAAGAGTATACTAAATTATTAGGTAATTACAGAAAGCAATCAACTGCTTTACAAACTGGTAAAATGATGCAATTCATTCCTAATAATGGATTGTATGTTTATTTTAGATATGATGCCAAATCTACTGTAATGTGTGTGATGAATACAGATAAGCAAACAAGAAAAGTTGATATGAATGATTATTTAGAACAAACCAAAGGTTTTAATGGTGGTAAAGATATTATTACCAATAAACAAATAAACACTAAGTTTGAATTGCCTGCAATGAGTATGCAGGTGATTGAACTAACTAAATAATTATGTCAAAATACGAGGATATTCATTTTGTAGATGCTGCACAACCAGTTTGGAATTACTCTTTATTTACTGACGAGGATATCCGTAATTTTCAAAATGGTACTCACTATAGTTTATATACCTTATTTGGCAATAAACAAATAGAAGTTCTAAATACTAAGGGAACTTATTTTAGTGTTTGGGCCCCCAATGCCACTGCGGTATTTGTTACCGGCAATTTCAATGATTGGAACAAAGTTAGTCATCCATTAAAAGTAAGATTAGATAGTTCAGGTATTTGGGAGGGTTTTATACCTAATGTTTTAAATGGCGAAGTGTATAAATATCATATACATGGTTATAAAGGTGCTTTATTAGACAAGGGTGATCCATTTGCACATTATTGGGAATTAAGGCCTTTAACTGCTTCCATTACATGGGATACCCGCTATACATGGAATGACGCAGCATGGTTAGAAAAAAGAAAAACAAAAAATAGAACTGATCAACCATACTCTGTATATGAAGTGCATTTGGCTAGTTGGATGAGGCCAGACAAAAACAATGAGGATTCCTACAATAGTTATAAGCAGCTGATAGATTTATTAGTGCCTTATGTAAAAGAAATGGGTTTTACACATGTAGAATTCATGCCAGTGATGGAACATCCTTTTGATGGAAGCTGGGGATATCAGGGTATTGGATTTTTCGCTCCAACTTCCAGATTTGGAAATCCACAAGAATTTGCTGCCTTAGTAGAAGCATTTCATGCTGCTGAAATTGGTGTGATTATTGATTGGGTGCCATCTCATTTTCCCTATGATAGTCATGGTTTATTTATGTTTGACGGAGCCAATACCTATGAGTATGCAGATATGAGAAAAGGGTATCATCCAGACTGGAATTCTTATATTTTCAATTATAAAAGAGGGGAAGTAAAATCATTTTTAATTAGTAGTGCAAGATTTTGGTGTGATCAATTTCATATTGATGGATTAAGAGTAGACGCCGTTAGTTCTATGTTGAAATTGGATTATAGTAGAAAAGAAGGAGAGTGGGAGCCTAATGAATTTGGTGGAAATGGTAATTTAGAAGCTATCGCATTTATCAAAGATTTAAACGAAACCTTATATAGAGATTTCCCAGCTATTCAAACTATTGCAGAAGAAGCAACTGATTGGCCAGGAATTAGTCAGCCCACTTTCATGGATGGTCTAGGTTTTGGGATGAAATGGATGATGGGTTGGATGCATGACACTTTGGATTATTTTAAACTAGATCCTTTATATCGTTCAGGCAATCAGGATAAATTTACTTTTTCCATGATGTACTATTATGACGAACATTTTATGTTGCCTTTGAGTCATGATGAAGTAGTTCACGGTAAAAGTCCTATGTTATATAAAATGCCTGGAGATGAATGGCAAAAGTTTGCTAATCTAAGATTGATGTATACTTATATGTTTACACATCCTGGTGCTAAATTATTATTCATGGGCAATGAATTTGCAGCCACACAAGAATGGAATTATCAATCTGAATTGCAATGGGACTTATTGAAATATGAAAGTCATACTGGGATGAAATTTTGTGTACAGCAATTAAATAAATTATACCAATCCCATCCAGCTTTATACGAGTTACAATATGATACTGCCGGGTTTGAATGGGTAGAAACCAATAAAAGACAGGAAGGCGTTGTAGCTTTTAAGAGAAAATCCAGAGACCCTAAGGAAGATATTTTAGTGGTTTTTAATATGACCCCAGTGCCAAGACATCAATATCCTATACATGTATATGGTAATAAGCCATGGAAAGAAATTTTTAATAGTGATAATAAAGCCTATTGGGGCGTAGGGGATTTATTCAATAAAGACATAAGTATGGAGCCTCAGGATAATCAAAATGAATGGTTTAAGCTCATTTTGGAGCTTCCTGCATTGTCTGCTATTGTATTAAAGTAGTCTGCAATCGTTGTAGAAGCACATTTTCATTGAAGTTTTGCACAATCTCAGTAATCCAACTATTGTTAACATTAAGTTCATATTAAGTGTTGAACTTTGTGTAATCATCCAACCCTATCAACATGAAAACAAATCACAAGGCTTTATTGCATGACGCGGTTTCCGAGTTCATTCAATTGCATGCTTTTGATCATTTAATGGACCAGGAACTTGCTCAATTAAAAAGCTTATTAAATCAATGGGCTTTTGAAGAGCCCAATCATGAACTAACAGAAAAATTAGTTCCTTATTTAACCAAAGTAAATTTCTTCGTAGAAAGTATTTCACCAGCTGCTATTCAGCTATGGTTTTATGCGATGTCTTACAATAATATTCCAGTCATGAATGTAACTGGAAATATTGTCCAAGATAATAATGAGTTAGTATATTAAAAAAAGGCCCTAAATATTTGGGGCCTTTTTTTATGTATTTCCTAAAAGGGGATTAAAACAATCCGCCTTTTTTTAAGCTTGTTTTGCCTTCGCCAATTTTAAAGCCATTGTGATACACTTCAATTTTGTATTCACCTTCCATGAATTTGTTAGCATTTTTTACATCATAACTAACTGGTAATACTGCATTTTGCTCATATTGAACAGCTACTTTATTAGAGAAAGCTTTGTTGCCATCTTCTCTAGTTGTAATGGTACCACCTTCGCCAAATGCCTTACCATCAGGAGCAGTGATGCAGATATATAAATCTTGTGGACCACTTGGAGTGATTCTATTTTTATCAATTTGGAAAGCAACACGAATTGTATTAGCTCTTTTAGCAGATTTAGTTGCTTTTTCAGTGCCATCATCTTTAATTCTCAAAGCTTGGATAGAGAAATTAGAAGCGTGTAAAGTAGAACCAATATCTTGTAATCTTTCTTTTTCTTTAGTGGTTGTGTTTAAGTTAGAAGAAAGGTTAGTGTTTTGGTTGTTTAAATCTTGATTCTTTGCGTTTAATTGCTTGTTTTCTTCTTGTGCTTTAGCTAAGTCAGTAAATAACTCAGCTACTTTAGAATTTAATGTTGCAATTAAAGTTTTAGCTTCTTCTAATTCTTTATCAGTGGCATTCTTTTTAGCCAATAATGAACCAATATCAGATTTTAATTTCTGTAAATTTTGAGACTTCTCTAATAAATCTCCTTGTAACTGACCGTTTTGCGCAGTTAAGGAATCTACTTTAGCAGAAGCTGCTATGAATTCTGCTTGTATAGCATTTTTAGTGCTATCAGCTGTATTTAGTTGTGTAGTGTAATTGGTTACAATTTCAGTTTTTGAAGTACTAAAGTAAAACCAAGAACCCACTAAGGCTACTACTAAAATACCGATAATAATTTTTCCGTTGTTGTTTGAAGATTCGTTGCTCATATTTTATATTTGAATAGGGTTCAAAGATAAGTAAAAACACCTAAATCTTGTATATTTGAGGCATGCCTACTGCAAAAATTATAGCTAACTGGAAAAATAAAGTATACGATGCTGTATACTGGTTAGAGGGCGAAGAACCATTTTATATTGATCAGGTAGTAGAATTTGCTGAAAAACAATTGCTTCCAGAAGCAGAACAGGCATTTAATTTGAGTATTTTTTATGGGAAAGATGCTGATTGGGCAGAGATCATCAATGCTTGTAAACGCTATCCTGTATTTGCAGAAAAGCAGGTAGTCATTATTAAAGAGGCCCAGCATATGGGGCAAATAGAAAAGTTATTACCTTATATTGAAAACCCCCTGAGTTCTACTATTTTAATTGTAGCACATAAAGATAAAAATGTTGATGGAAGGTCGGCATTAGCCAAGGCGCTTAAAACAAAGTCAGTACATGTATCTACCAAGAAAATGTATGACAATAAATTACCAGAATGGGTAATGGGGTTTATAAAAGAAAGAGGGTTTCAAATCAATCCTAAAGCGGTTCAAATCATTGTAGATCATATAGGTAATGATTTAAGCAGAATTCAAAATGAACTAGACAAACTCATTATCAATATTGGGGATAGAAAAAATATTACGGAAGATGATATTGAAAAATATATAGGTATTAGTAAAGAATACAATGCATTTGAATTTCAAGATGCGGTTGCGCAAAAAAATTTTTCAAAAGCCATCAAAATGATTCAGTATTTTGAATCCAATCATAAAGCTGCACCTATTCAGTTAATACTGCCCACCTTATATGCGTTTTTTAATAAACTCTATTCTATCTATGGGCTGGGGACACAGGATGAAAGACGCATCGCCAGCGAAGTTGGGATTGCTCCTTTTTTAGTAAAAAATTATATGGCAGCAACAAGACATTATAGTTATGGCAAAGTGGAGCATATTTTGCTTCTTATTCACGAATATAATTTAAGAGTATTGGGTATCAATGATGCTTCCAACTCAGATGCTGATTTATTAAAAGAGTTGGTGATAAAAATTATGGATACTTCTGCAAAATAGAAGCTGTTTGTAATTTATCTTGCGCTAATTGATTTTTTAGGGCTTCTAATCCATCAAATTTTTGTTCTCCTCTAATAAATTCAAATACTTGAACAATGAGGGTTTGGTCATAAATGTCTTGATCAAAATTGAATATGTTTACCTCAATTACTTTTTTATGTCCATCCACGGTAGGCCTTACCCCAATATTCATCATTCCATTTAGTAAAGCTCCATTGGTGCAAGCTCCTTTCACTTTTACTGCATACACTCCATTAGAGGGGATTAATTTCTCTTCATCATTGATATGTAAATTAGCCGTTGGAAATCCAATGGTTCTTCCTAATTGATTTCCTCTTACAACATAGCCTTCAAAAGCATAAGGATAGCCCAATAAATTATTGGCTTGTTCCATATTTTTTTCAGAAATACAATTTCGAATTAGGGTAGAGCTAACAATCTCACCATTTACTAATTGCTCATTGATTTCATCCACTGAAAATTGAAAATCTTTTCCCAGTGTTTCTAGTAACTTAAAATCACCTTTTCTGCCATTCCCAAATCGGTGATCGTAACCAACGATAATATGTGCAGGTTTGAAATGTGCTACTATGAAATCCTTAACATATTCCTCTGCGGTCATATTCGAAAAACGGTGATCAAAAGGGACTACCACTAAATGGTCAACACCAGCTTTATCTAACAAACTAATTCTTTCGCTTAAATGGGTCAATTGTTTAATTTCTCCTGGAACTGAAGAGATCACTTTTCTTGGATGTGGATGAAAGCTAATAATAACGGTCTCGCCCTGGATGGATGCGGCGATTGACTTCATTTTTTGTATGATTTGAAGGTGGCCTTTGTGCACACCATCAAATGCGCCAGTAGTGATAACTGCTTGTCTAAATGGGGGTAAATTTTGTAAATCGTAGTGAACCTTCATCTTCTGTAGCTAAATATGGCACAAATGTAAAACAATTGTACCTTTGTGCCACAAATCAATTTAGATACATGTCATTATATGCCCAGCGCGGTGTATCCGCTCAAAAAGAAGAAGTACATGCTGCCATTCAGCATTTAGATCAGGGCTTGTACCCAAATGCTTTTTGTAAATTATATGCAGATTTTCTTGGGGGCGATCAAAACTACATTAATATCATGCATGCCGATGGAGCAGGTACTAAAAGTATTTTGGCATACATCTATTGGAAAGAAACTGGCGATACGTCTGTTTGGAAAGGTATTGCACAAGATGCGATTGCAATGAATTTAGATGATTTATTGTGTGTGGGCATTTATGATCAAATTTTATTCTCTAGTACGATTGATAGAAATAAATTACTTATCAACGGAGAAGTGATCAGTGAAGTGATTAATGGGACACAATCCTTTTTTGAAACCTTAAAAGAATTTGGAGTTCAAATTTCTTTTTTAGGAGGAGAGACTGCAGATGTGGGGGATGTGGTAAGAACAATTGCTGTGAATGGAACCATGACAGCAAGATGGCCTAAATCAAAACTCATCACCAATGATTTAATTGCACCAGGTCAAGTGATTGTTGGTTTTTCAAGTTATGGACAAGCAAAATATGAAACTGCTTACAATAGTGGTCTAGGAAGTAATGGTTTGACAAGTGCAAGGCATGATGTATTAAGCAAAGAGTATGCTACTAAATATCCGGAAACATTTGAGCCAAGCTTAGCGAATGAAGTGGTATACATTGGTAAAAATAAAGTTACAGATACTATTGATATACCAGGTTTTGGTAACATTCAAGTGGGTAAATTATTATTGAGTCCTACAAGAACCTATGCGCCATTAGTAAAAGCAATTTTATCTAAACATTTTGATGCTGTTAAAGGGATGATTCATTGTAGTGGTGGTGGACAGACCAAGTGTATGAAATACTTGCCAGGCCCAATGCGTATTGTGAAAGATCATTTTTTAGAAGTACCTCCAATATTTAAATTGATTCAAGAAAATTCTGGTGCCAACGCAAGAGAAATGTATCAAGTATTTAATATGGGGCATCGTTTAGAAATTTTTACCAATGAAATGGATGCGGCTGCATTAATTGAAATTGCTGCATCCTTAGGCATTGAAGCACAAATAATTGGTAGAGTGGAGGCGTCAGACACCAAAGAATTGGTCTTAAAAGGAAGTTTTGGAACAGAAACATTTAGCTATTAATTTTAATATAAAACAACCCAACCCATGAGCGAGTTAGTAGTACAATTAGACCATGTAAATATTTATCAAAGTGGTAGCCTTATTTTACAAGATGTCAATTTAAAAGTGGAGAAAGGAGAGTTTGTTTATTTAGTGGGAAGAACGGGTGCTGGAAAAAGTAGTTTATTAAAAACATTATACGGAGAGTTAACCTTAACAGAAGGAAATGGGAATGTTGTAGGGTTTAACTTAAAAGATATGACATGGAAAACATTGCCTTTCTTAAGAAGAAATTTAGGAGTGGTATTCCAAGATTTCCAATTACTAACCGATAGAAATGTTCATGAAAATTTAAAATTTGTGCTTAAGGCAACTGGATGGCAGGACGAAAAGTTGATGGAGCAAAAAATAGACGATGTATTGAATAAAGTAGGTCTACAGAATAAAGGATTTAAAATGACCTATGAAATGAGTGGTGGAGAGCAACAGAGAGTGGATATTGCACGTGCCCTCTTAAATGCACCTAAATTGATCTTAGCGGACGAGCCAACAGGTAGTTTAGATCCTGAAACAAGTGACGAAATCATGCAATTATTGATGCAAATAGCCAAGGAAGACGGAACAGCAATTTTAATGGCCACCCACGATTTTATGGTGGTGAATAAGTTCCCTTCCCGTACTTTGACCACAGAAGGTGGAAAACTGGTAGAAAAGGCTTAATAAATTCTTCATTTTGGGCATAAATTGCCCTTTTTTTACTTGAAATCTTACGTCTTTTTTCATATGTTCGCAGACATATAAAAGTTCAAAGAAAGTGAGACTAAAGTCATTAGAAATCAAAGGGTTCAAGAGTTTTGCGGACAAAACCATCGTAAGTTTTGACGAGGGGATAACTGGCATTATTGGGCCAAACGGATGCGGAAAAAGTAATATCATCGATAGTATAAGATGGGTAATTGGTGAATCAAAAATTTCAGCCTTAAGATCAGAAAATTTAGATTCTTTGGTATTCAACGGAAGTAAAACAAGAAATGCGAGTAGCATGGCAGAAGTTAGTTTGACTTTCGAAAACACTAAAAATTTATTACCCACTGAATTTAGTACCATCACGGTAACACGTCGTTATTATAAAAATGGAGAAAGTGAATATCGTTTAAATGATGTTGCTTGTCGATTAAAAGATATTCATAATTTATTTTTAGATACTGGTGTAAGTACAGACAGTTATGCCATCATCGAATTAGGTATGGTAGATGATATTATCAAGGATAAGGATAATAGTCGTCGTAAAATGCTAGAGCAAGCTGCTGGTATTACCATATACAAAACAAGAAAGAAGGAAGCTAAGAATAAATTAGATGCTACAGAGCAAGACTTATCTAGAATTGAAGATTTGTTATTTGAAATTAATAATCAGTTAAAGACTTTAGAAAATCAAGCAAAGAAGGCAGAGAAGTATTTTGAAATCAAAAAAGATTACAAGGATACAGCAATTGAATTAGCAATTGCTTCTTTAGAAGGATTCAACTTAACTTATAAAGAGTTAACAGAGCAACAAGAAACTGAATCAGACAAGAAAATTCAGTTAGAAGCGCAGATTGCATTGGAAGAAGCGGCATTAGAGCAAGAGCGTGTTAATTTTATTGAGAAAGAAAGAGGTTTGCAAAGTCAACAACAAGAGTTTAATGACTTGGTTCAAAAATTAAGAACCAAGGAGAATGACAAGAATTTAGCTGCACAGCGTTTAGATTATTTAAACGATAAAGAAAAAGGCTTGCAAGAATTCTTAGAAAGAGCAGAAGGACAAGTGAAGACTATTGGAGACTCTATCGAATATACAAAACTGCAAGTTGTTGATGAAGAAAAAATCTACAACGATTTTAAAAATAGAGTAGAAGCATCTCAAGTAGAATTATCCAATAAAAGAGCACAATTTGATGATCAAAGAGCAGTGTTGGATAACTTACGTCAACAGTATAATCAAATTCAAAGAAATCAATTTGATGCCGAGAAGAAGGTAGCAGTTGCGGATACATCTATTCAAAATATTCAAAGATCTCAGATTCAGATTGAAGAAGAGCAAGCACATCGTACATCTCAAATTGAAGATAACACTTCACAATTAGCGAAAAAAGAAAATGATTTAGCAGAAAAGAAAGCATATTTGGTTTCGTTGCAAGAGCAACATGAAAAAGCAAAAGCAAGTATTTTCGAAACACAATCTGCTTTAGAGGTTTTAAGATCTTCATTGGCTGAACAATCTAGAATTTTAGATGCTAAGAAAAACGAATACGATTTATTAAAGAGTTTAGTTGACTCTATGGAAGGTTATCCAGAGAGTGTTAAATTCTTACACAATAATACTGGTTGGAATCATAATGCTCCTATCTTATCAGATATTATCTATGTGCAAGAGTCTTACCGTACTGCAGTCGAGAATGTATTAGAGCCTTATTTAAATTACTATGTAGTAAATGATCTAAAAGAAGGTTTACAAGCGATTCATTTATTAGACGAACATAAAAAAGGGAAGGCTAATTTTTTCTTATTAGATCAATTAACTGGTGCACAAGCTAATGCTGCACCTAACAATACAATTGCTGCCTTATCAGTCGTAGAAATAGATCCTAAATATGCTGCTTTGGCAAATCATTTATTAGGCAACGTTTTTATTGCTGAAAATGAAGCTGCTTTAGAGGCTAATCATACTGGAATTATTTTAGAGAAAACAGGAAAATATGTTAAAGGTAAATACACTTTAACGGGGGGTAGTGTAGGGCTATTTGAAGGAAAGAAAATAGGCCGTGCGAAGAATCTAGAAAAGTTATTAGAAGATATTGAAGCGCAAGAAAAAGTAGTGAATGATTTAAAGGATCAAATTCAAGTGAAGCACGATTCAGTGCTTGGCTTTAATGAATTATTGAAAGAAAATGAGATTCGATCTACTGAGCAATCTGTAAACACTTTAATCAATGAAGTGTTTGCCAATAAAAACAGATTGGAAAACTTGCAATCTGCTCAAACTACTGCATCAGCTAAATTAGCCGAATTTGCCATCAAAATGCAAGAAGAGCATGATGCCATTGCAGATACAAGAGTTGCTTTCGAAGCTTTGAATATTAGCTTACAAGAAACACAAGCACAATTAGGGGACATTGAATTGGCTTATCAAGCAGCTGAACAAGCTTATCATTTAGCATCAGGTGAATTCAATGAAATGAATTTACAGTTAACGAAGCAACAAAGTAAGATTGAAGCATTACAACAAGAAGTGGTATTTAAAGAAAACCAATTGGTTGATTTACATACACAAATTCAATCTAATACAACTCAATTAACAGAAGCGTCTACAGCAATTGTAGAGAGTAAAGAGCAATTAGCAGCAGTAGAAGCGGAATTGGTTGATTTATTAAGAAATAAAGAAGCAGAGGAATTAAAATTAAACGAGGCTGATCAAGCATATTATACTTTAAGAACGCAATTACAAGAAAAAGAAAGTGCTTTAAGACTTCAAGTGAAGTCTAAAGAATTAATGGATCAATTGATCAATGAGATCAAGGATAAATTAAACAATTTGAAATTGTCATTGGCTGGAATGAAAGAGCGCTTGAGTGTTGAATTTAAGGTTGAGTTAGAAGAAGTATTAGATAAAGGCAGACAAACAGAGGAAAGCTTGGAAGAATTACAAGCGAGTGTGGAGAGAATGAAGAAGCGTTTAGAGAATATGGGTGAAGTAAACCCTACTGCTATTGAGGCTTATACAGAGATGAAGAAGCGTTATGACTTTATCTTAGAACAAAAGAATGACTTAGTGGATGCTAAGGAAAGCTTGATGCTAACCATTCAAGAAGTGGAAGCAACGGCTAACCAAGCATTCTTAGAAACTTACAATACTGCAAGAGAAAACTTCCAGAAAGTATTCAAAGCATTGTTTACAGAAGAAGATTCTTGTGACTTGGTATTGGTTGATCCTGATAATTTGGCTGAAACCGCTGTAGAGATTGTAGCTAAGCCTAAGGGAAAGCGTCCATCATCTATTACTCAATTGAGTGGAGGGGAGAGAACATTAACTGCAACAGCAATGTTATTTGCTATCTACTTAATCAAGCCAGCTCCATTCTGTATTTTGGATGAGGTAGATGCGCCATTGGATGATGCTAATGTGGGCAAATTCACGCAGATGATTCAGAAGTTTTCTGATAACTCACAATTTATTATTGTAACCCACAATAAGCAAACAATGAGTGCAGTGGATGTGATTTATGGTGTAACCATGCAAGAGCCAGGTGTTAGTAAACTGGTGCCAGTAGATTTTAGAAGTTTAAGTAATTAATACAAACAGCGTCCCTTCGGAGACGCTGTTATAAAATCATAAACAGAGTCCCTTCGGAGACGCTGAAAAAAATAAAATAATGAGTCTCTCGGAGAGACCTTCTCAAATGAGTCTCCTAGAGGGACTCATTTGTTTTAAAGATGATCAAGTCAGCTACCATATTATTTCTATCCTTATTTTTGGTCTACTTACCATTTAGTAGAACGCCTGATTATTTTGATAGTGAAATTACCCCAGCTTTAATTGAACAAAGAGGAGACAAAGTAATAGCAAGTTTTACCGAAGAAGGAAAGACCTATATATTAACATTGCCATCAGAGCAATTCAAGAGCCAGATAGGGCAGCGCATAGATATTCGGTATGAATTAAACCAACCAGAACATGCTAAAATTAATCAAGCCTGGGGTTATTGGTGGGTTCCTTCAGAACTAGCTTTTGCTTTAGGAGTATTTGTTGTGCTCATGGGAGTGGCCTACGCCACTACCAACCGCCCAGACCCTGCCTCTTTAAAAGAACAGCTAGATTACAAGAAGGAAAACAGTACCAAGTATAGTTAAAAACTCATTTATTTTGCCAAGTACCTTTTAATGTCCTTGTCAATATCGCGGTTCTTTATGGTTTCTCGTTTATCAAATTCTTTCTTGCCTCGACCCACGCCAATTTCTAATTTGGCTAAATGTTTTTCATTAAAAAATATTCTTAATGGAACAATCGTGAAACCTTTTTCTTTTACTTTAGCTTCTAACTTACTTAACTCTCTTTTTTGTAAAAGTAATTTTCTATCGTGCACTTCAATATGATTATTGGCAGAGCCATGAGAGTATGCGTTGATGTATAAACTTCTTACCCACAATTCGCCTCTATCAAAAAAACAAAAAGAATCATTAAAACTTACCTTACCTTCTCTAATAGATTTCACCTCCGTTCCAAGCAATACCATTCCAGCCACATACTTATCTTCGATGGCATAGTTAAAATAGGCTTGCCTATTATTTAACTCTTTGGCTTTAACTGCTTTTGCTTTTGACATAAAAAAATATCCCGATTCCAATGAAGGACCGGGATACAAAAGTACTATTTAAAATTGATTTAGTTCAGCGCTTTAGTTTCTAAACAAGAAGCATACTTCGGATAATTTCACTTTCAATTCCTTTCTGTCAACGATAAAATCAAGGAATCCGTGTTCTAAAAGGAATTCAGAGCGTTGGAATCCAGGAGGCAGGTCTTTCTTAATGGTTTCTTTAATGACTCTTGGACCTGCAAAACCAATTAATGCTCCTGGTTCGGCGATATTAATATCACCCAACATGCCAAAGCTAGCAGAGATGCCACCAAATGTTGGATCAGTTAACATAGAAATGAAAGGTAATTTGGCATCACTTAATTGTGAAAGCTTTCCGCTTGTTTTAGCTAATTGCATTAAGCTAAAAGCACTTTCCATCATTCTCGCTCCACCACTTTTGCTAATCACTAAGTAGGGAAGTTTATGTTGAATACAGTAATCAACTGCTCTTGAAAATTTTTCTCCCATAACACTTCCTAAAGAACCTCCGATAAATTCAAAGTCCATACATGCTACTACAATTCCTTCGCCATTCACTTTACCAGTAGCAACGCGCATTGAATCTTTCAAATTGGTCTTGGAGTGAATCTCGTCTAATCTTTTTTGATAATTTTTAAGATCAGTAAAGTTTAATGCGTCTTTACTTTTTATGTTATCAAACAATACTTCAAATTGTTGATCATCAAATAAAATATCAAAGTATTCATCACTTCCAATTCTATGATGAAAATTGCAACTGGAACATATGTATAATTGCTCTTTTAATTCAGCACTTGTACAAATATGATTACAAGAAGGACATTTACTCCATAGACCTTCTGGAGTTTCTTTTTTTTCTGCAGTAGAAGTATTGATACCTTTTCTGATACGTTTAAACCATCTAGATTTGTCAGCTGCATCAGATTGATTGGCTCCTTCTCCTGTTAAATTCAGTTCAATATCTTCTTCTCTATTCTTCATAGTTAAGCGTTTCTGTTAATACAGTTTAAGTCTTCAAAAGATTGCTCTAATCTCTTAATAAAAGACTCTTCACCTTTTCTCAACCAAACTCTTGGATCGTAGTATTTCTTATTTGGTTTATCAGCACCTTCTGGATTGCCTAATTGACTTTGCAAATATGCTTCATTCTTTTTGTAGTATCCTAAAATACCTTCCCAAAATGCCCATTGTAAATCGGTATCCAAGTTCATTTTAATCGCGCCATATCCAATTGCTTCTCTAATTTGATGTTGAGGAGAACCAGATCCGCCGTGGAATACAAAGTAAACTGGCTTTGGTGCAGTTCCTAAAGTTTTTTCAATATGTAATTGGCTATTGTGTAAAATTTCAGGCTTTAATTCAACATTACCCGGGCTATAAACACCATGTACATTTCCAAAAGCGGCAGCTACTGTAAATAAGTTGCCTACTTTACCTAATTCAGTATAAGCATAAGCAACATGTTCTGGTTGCGTATATAATTTGTCGTTTTCAACACCACTATTGTCCACACCATCTTCTTCACCACCTGTTACTCCTAATTCAATTTCAATACCCATTCCTAATGGAGCCATTCTTTTAAAGAATTCAACAGAAGTTTGGATATTCTCTTCAATAGGTTCTTCAGATAAATCTAACATATGAGAAGAGAATAATGGTTGACCATGTAGTTTATGGTATTTTTCACTTTCTTCAATTAATGCACTGATCCACGGTAACCATTTTTTAGCTGCATGGTCTGTATGTAATACAACAGGCACATCGTAATATTTAGCTACTTGGTGAACATGCAATGCACCCGCAATAGCACCTTGAATATTGGCTTGTAAATCATCGTTCGGCATTCCCTTACCTGCAATGAACTGAGCACCTCCATTAGAGAATTGTATAATGATCGGTGATTTTACTTTTGCAGCTGTTTCGATAGCAGCATTGATTGTATCTGTACCAGTCGTATTAACTGCGGGAATTGCGAAATTGTTTGTTTTTGCATCGTTATATAATGCCTCTAATTCTTTACCAAATAAAACACCAGATCTGTACTTGCTCATAGTTTATAAATTGAATAACAAATATAGTATTTCTGCCCCAAACATATGTTAGCCTATGCACAAGAAAAATCCCCAAAATAGTAGGGGATACACACAAAAAATAGGGTAAAAAAATAGGATCTTATAAATTCTCAAAATTAGTCGTAATGATTTCACAGAATTTAGTTTCAATCATTTTTTCTGCAAGCGCAATCATATTGCTAAATGCTTTTGCGTTGCTAATACCATGACCTATAATTACGGGTTTATTCACACCCAAAACTGGGGTACCGCCATAGTTTTCAAAATGGAATCTTCCAAAGAAAGCATCATTTGCTAAACCCTGATGCGCAGCAGCTTCATACATCGCCTCTGCAGTTTTTAAAATGATATTTCCTGTAAAACCATCACAAACAATAACATCTGCTTTATCGTTAAATGCATCTCTACCTTCTACGTTTCCGATAAATTGAATAGCAGTATTTTCTTTCAATAAAGGGTATGTAGCTTGTGCTAATAAATTTCCTTTGCCTTCTTCTTCACCCACGTTTAATAAACCCACAGTTGGATGTTCGATATTCAAAATATGCTTTGCATATAAATTGCCTAAAATACCAAATTGATTAAGTTGCTCTGGTTTGCAATCTGCGTTCAATCCTACATCAACTAATAAGCCAGTCTTACCACTCAATTTAGGAAGCAAGGTTGCAATAGTAGGTCTTAAAACTCCTTTAATGGGTTTGATACTAAACATAGCACCTACTAACATGGCACCTGTATTGCCAGCACTTAAAAAAGCATCTATTTTGCCAGCAGCTAATAACCCAAATCCTAAAGAAATAGATGAATTGGGTTTTTCTTTTAATGCTTTAGTAGGATGCTCATGGTATCCAATCACTTCTGATGCATGTACTAAATGCAAAAAAGGTGAAGAAATCCCGTGCTGTTGAAATAATTCATTCAACTGGGTTTCATCACCTATGCAGAATAAATGATTTTGAGAAGTAGATAAGTAATGTTGAACACCTTTTACGGCTTCTAGTGGTGCAAAATCGCCACCCATCATATCTATTCCAATATTCATTCTATTGGTTTAACTATGCTTTTAAAGGAGCTTTTTCAGCTACTAATTTACCTTTGTAGTATAATTTTCCTTCTTGAACATGTGCTCTATGACGTACATGGATTTCACCAGTGGTACCATCTTTGCTCAATGTTACTTCTTGAGCAACATAGTGAGTTCTTCTTTTTGCACTACGTTGTTGTGAGTGTCTGCGTTTAGGATTAGGCATCTCTTATGTTTTAAAAAGTTATAATTTATTTTTTCTTGTTCTTCTTTGTTGCTTCATTTTCGTTCTCTTCTAGACCTTTAAATTGTTCTAAACCTTTCCAAATATGATCATTCTTGATTTCAATTGGAGCAGCTTTCAATTTATTTAACGCTTCTAATGCTTTTTGATTGCAAGTAGATTCGCCTTTTTCATTGGATGGACAAATATGTTGTAACGGAAAACTCAATGTCACAAATTCATAAATCCAATTACCCACTGAAAGATGACTTTCGTTTCTGTCAATATAGAAGATATCAGCATCTTCTTCTTGACTGTTCATGGTATCTGGGTTATCAACCAGCTTAACAATTAAGTTAAACTCGTCCCATAATTGAACCGTTAGGGGATTCCCACAACGATCACAAATGGTGTCCACTTGACCATCTACATCAAAACGCAATTGCATGAATCCTTGGTTCTTCTCCAAAACGAGTTTTACCTTGGTATGACAATTGTCAAATTCCTGGGGACCATAGTCTAAAAAGAACTTATCCTCAATTTGGTATTCGAACTCATGTTCGCCGGGCTTTAAACCTACAAATGGTATTTCAAATGTTCTGTTATGGCCCATAACCGTACTTTAAGGGTTGGCAAAGTTAGTAAAAAGCTAGCAAAAGACAAAGTTTATCCTAATTTTACCCCATAAAATTCTCTATGCAAATTCTAGCCCCATTTAGAGCTAAAATCTTACAATTCATTGGTTTGTTGCTGGGTATATTGCTAGTTCAATGGCTGATTACTAACCCAGAATGGGTGCAGCGATTGTATACAGAAAGGGTATTTGTATGGATCACTCGCCCTATTAGGTGGGTTTCCGGAACCTTTCATTTGGCTATTGGAGAGTTAATATATCTATTGATACTTATTATATTGATAATCAATATAATAAATTATTTTATTTCAAATAAATATTCCATTAGAAATGGACAGTTTTGGGTTTCCTTGGTTGTAAGTTTGGGCATTGTTTTGACTCAACTTTATTTATGGTTTATGCTACTATGGGGGTTCAATTACTATCAACCAGATCCTTCTAAGAAATTCAACTTAAAAGTTAAGGAGCAATATAGTCTAGCCGAAGTGGACAGCCTTTCGGTTCAATTAATTCGTGAGATGAACCAGTCCAGGCTTCAAATAACAGATAAACAGATCGATCAATATGCCATAGTTGAGGAAAACCCCAGCATAAAGAAGGCACTTTTCCCTAGTTGGGGGGATAAATTAGGCTATTTGGCATTTTATCATCCAATCACTGGAGAGGCAATCATTAGAGATGATTTACCTCAATTGTTAAAGCCATTTACCTTGGAGCATGAGAAAGCCCATCAATTTGGATACGCTTCTGAAACGGAAGCTAATTTTATAGCTTTCATGGCTGCGCAGGAATCAATGGATCCTTTGTTGAAATATTCCACTCAAATTCAGATTTTTAGTTATGCTCAAAATGCGACCTTATGGTTAGTGGCGCAAAAAGGTGATTATGCTTTATGGAAGAAAATAGTAGAAAGAAATAAATCAATGCTATCTCCCCAAGTTCTTGCAGATAGAAAAAAAATCAAAGCATTTTTTGTTGCAAGACAAAATGAAAGAATACCTGGATCAGATAAGTTGTATGATCAATTTTTACAATGGAATAATCAAGCCAAGGGCTTGGAAAGTTATGACGATGTAATTAGATGGGTTTTAGCTTACAATGCCACTAAAACTGATTCTTCCACATCATACTCTCGATAGGCTTATCTGGTTGGCCGCTATATTTAGCGTTCGCTTTTTTGTTATAGCTTACTTCAATTTCACCATCCACAGGGAAATAAATTAATTGACCAATAGGCATTCCCTTGTATATTCTTACTGGTTGCTTAACTGAAATCTCTAAAGTCCAGTTGCCACAAAATCCTACATCCCCTTTACCAGCAGTTGCATGGATATCAATACCCAGTCTACCGGTAGATGATTTTCCTTCTAAGAAAGGAACATGCGCGTGTGTTTCTGTATATTCTAAAGTCACTCCTAAATAAAAACCAGATGGTTCTAATACATAACCTTCATCAGGAATTTCAAAATAGGTAATGGTGTTATGCGCTTTGGCATCTAACACTTTATTGTCATAGGTAGCTAGCCATTTCCCAAGATGTACATCATAGCTGTTACTTCCTAAATCTTTACGATTGTATGGTTCAATTTTGATGGTTCCTTTTTCAATTTCCTCCAGAATTCGCTTATCTGATAAAATCATCTTAGTGTATTTATGTTTATTTTAGCGCCTGAAACGCGCTGCAATCTAACTCAAAGCTTTTTTTTATGCCTTTCTTTTATCAACAAAATATCAACGAGAGCGAACATTTGGCTATTTGGTCAATTACAGAGCCGTTGTCTTTTTTCGAAGAGGGCATGACAATGGATATCCATATCCAAAACGAAGAGCGTAAAATTCAGCATTTGGCAGTGAGGTTGTTGTTTTCTTTAATGATGCCAGAAGCCAATATGAAAGATATAGTGATGGCAGATAATGGGAAACCTTATTTAAAAGGAGTGCCTTTTCATTTTTCTTTTTCTCATTGCAAAGGGTATGCAGCTTGTGCGATAAGTGATCATTTTCCTATAGGAATTGATATTGAAATAATTCATCCAAGAATTGCTAAAGTGGCGCATAAGTTTTTAAACGATGCGGAAAAAAATATGCTAAGTAATTTATCTGAAGAAGATGCATTAAAACAATTGGCATTTTTTTGGGCAGCCAAAGAAGCCATGTATAAAAAACATGAACAATTGGGGATAGATTTTGCCAGAGATTTCAATATTCTTGCATTGACCAATTTAGATAGGGGATTAGTGAATGCTAAGATCAATCACAAAGGAATCATTAGTACTGTTCAGCTAGATTATCATTATGGGCAAGATTATATATGCGTGACTTGCATCAATTAATCTTCCAATAATCCAATGGTATCATCGTCTTGTAGCAAATCTAAATTGATACTATCTGAACCTGCAATGCCTTCAATAGAACCTTTGATATGCATGGCGTTTAATAAAACTTTTTCTAGTTGTTTTTCTCTCGACTTCCATAGTTTCTCCATGGCATCTCTTTCTTTTTGGATGCTTTGACGCATTTGTCTAAATCCTTCGCCAATGGCTTTCCATTGCTCGCCAAATTCATTACCAATTAAGTAATCGTATAATAAAGTCATTTTATCACCTTTATTAACTTGGCTCTTTCTGACATCGTGTACTTTTAAAATAGCATTTCTTAAAAGTAAAGCAACAGATCTAACTTCTTGGAAAGAACAAATATAGACACCGTCTTTTTCTCCAAAACGATCCATGTCTTTCGGAAAGGTTTGCGTAACAATAATAGCAATATCAGCACCTTGACTACGCATATCTGCTTTTAATTTCTCAATCCACTCTGCTGCAAATGCAGTGGTTCTTTTACTTTCGTAAATAATTTTTCCAGCTTCTTGACCAATATTATTTCTTACTGTTTGAATACAGTCAGCTCCTCTTACACCTTTGCCAACCTCAGAGATTAGATCAAAAGGGAAGCTTGCTTTCAATAATTCTTCTAATAATAATTCCTGTACTTCACCCTGCATTTGCATACTGCCTTGTTCGGCCTTGCGTCGCATTTCTTCCGCTAATTTTCTTTGGTCTTCAATTTGCTTTTCTAGTTCTTTTACTTTTAATTGGTGCTCTTGATCCTTTATCGAAATTCTTTCTAATTCTTCTTTTTGAATTTGTTGTTTAATTAACTCCCTCTCTGCATTTAATTTTCTTTGTAACTCTAATTCTAATTCTGCTTCCTTGGTTTGGATATCTTGTAATTTTTTAAGAAAATCTAATTCTTTTTCACGGTATTCATTTGCTTGCTGTTGCATCTTGGTTTCATTCTCTTGCATGAGTTTTATCTTATGCTCATAATCGCTAGCAATATTCTTCTTTAGTTGTTCTGTAATTTCGGTTTGTAATTTGGTTTTTTGTTCCGCCAATAATTGATTGGTTTCTTCTTCTTTCTTTTTTTGCCAATCAGTCATCTTGCCGCGCAACTCTTTTTCTACCTCTTCTCTGATAGCATCAGTAGGCTCAAAAGAATGTTGACATTTTGGACAGGTAACGGTGTAGTTTGACATACTACAAATATAATAAAGTTTAGATTATAGATTAGCTCACTTCGTTCGCTGATCAAATGGGGGGCTAGTACAAAGCACTTTCTCGATTGCCAGCAAGCTGGCATCTCAAAAGGATTGCTAGTACAAAGCATCCCAAACACATCACTAAGTGATGTGTTTGGCTTTTTTATTTTCATCAGCTTTTACGAGCAAGCTCGCAACGCTGCTTCTAATAAAAAAGCACCCACAACAGAGTTGTGGATGCTTTGTGCGGAAGAGGAGATTCGAACTCCCACGCCCGGGTGTGGGCGCTACCACCTCAAGGTAGTGCGTCTACCAATTTCGCCACCTCCGCTAGGGAGGTTATAATTTCTCCAATATCTCTTTTCCAGATCTTACATAGTCCGCATTCTTTGCAGCTTCTGCCATTTTAACACAGGTTTCTGCACTTAGTTTTGCACCTTTCTTATCACCCATTGCAACTTGCGTTTTTGCTTTTAATAAATGTAACCAATAAGCATTTGCATTTGCAGCAATAGCTTTGTCAACAAATACTAAAGCTTTATCATAGTCTTTGTCAATGTCAAAGAAGAAATTAGCAGCAGCACTATATACATTTGGATTAACATTAGTGCCCGTAGTAGCATCTTGAATTTGCTTACGAATAGTTGGCTTAATATCTGTTTGAATAGGTAAGCAAATCATTGTATTAGCCCACTTTAAACAAATCATTGCAGTTTCTGCAGTGATATTTTCAACATTAATGGTAAATGTTTCAGTAAAGTTGCTAGTGGTTTGTGGTTTAACTTTCACACGAACAACATCTTCAGCTTCCTTGTATTCAAAACTTCCCCAACCTTTAGAATTGGTATTCAAAATTACTGTCCACTCGTTTTTACCAGGGATAGTGAATAAGCCATAATCACCAGCAGCTAAAGTTTTTCCACCAACACTCACAGGGTGAGAGAAAGTAACTTTGGTTGCAGCGTTTGCGCCTGTTCTCCATACTACTCCGTTGGGTGCTAGTAAAGAACCATCACCAAATACAGATCTTCCTTTGATGCCTGGTCTAGAATAATTAATGTCAATTTTGCCCATTCCAAATTCTTGAGAAAGGGTTTGTGTTGGGCTTGCAGCTGGCATTTTAATTTGCGCTGAAGCACTTAAACAAATGATGCTAGTTAAAGCAAGCAATATTCTTTTCATATGTTGATTTTTATGAACAACAAACCTACTACTTTTTGGTTTATTAAAAAGGTTAAATTTCGATGTATTAGGCTTTCTTGAAGGCAGGATGAAAACGATCTAGGGTATCTCTTAGGTATTCTCTATTAATATGGGTGTAAATTTCGGTAGTAGTGATACTCTCATGGCCTAACATTTCTTGTACTGCTCTCAAATCTGCGCCTCCTTCCACCAAATGCGTTGCAAAAGAATGCCTAAAACTATGCGGAGAGATGGTTTTTTGGATCCCAGTCTTTTGAATTAAATCTTTGATAATGTAAAAAATCATCACCCTGCTTAATGCTTTGCCTCTATTATTTAAAAATAATATGTCATCACAATCTTTGGCAGGTGTTTGATGCACTCTCATTGTTTCTTTATACAACTTGATATATTTGATAGCATCTGAACCAATGGGTACCAGTCTTTCTTTATCGCCTTTACCAATGACTCTAATAAAACCCACATCTAAATACAAGCTAGATATTTTAAGGTTGATGGCTTCTGTAACTCTTAAACCAGAACTATACATTACTTCTAAAATGGCTTTGTTTCGGCCACCTTCGGGTTTACTTAAATCAATCGCGTTAATAAGTTGTTCAATTTCTTCAAAGCTTAATACATCTGGTAATTTTCTTTGAATTTTAGGGGTAGGCAGAAGGGTAGTTGGATTTACGGTAATGATTTGTTCAAGAAGGCAATATTTAAAAAATGATTTAATGCCTGATATAATTCTTGCTTGAGAGCTTGGGGCCATTTCTAGTTTACCAATGGTTTGAATAAAGCTTTGTAGATGCTTTAAGCTTACTTCAGCTGGGCCAATAGCACCCACTTCATCATATAAGTATTGTGCAAATTTATCAATATCTCTTAAGTAAGCTTCTACAGAATGAACGCTAAGGGACTTTTCTAGTTGAAGAAAAGATTTAAAGCCTTTTTTATAAATGTCCCAATGTGTTGAATTCATTAAAAGATTTGATAGTTAAGCAAGAATGATTTTATTTCGCTTCTCATTCCAATAGAATATGCAAGTAAATTTAAGATCATTTAGGCAGAAAGTAAAGCGCAATGCTAGAATATTAAAAAGCTTTTTATCAAAGTTAGATAAGAAATCACCTAAGGGCTTAGATAAGCTAACACAACAATTAAGTCCGGAAGTATGGGCAGAAGTAGATTGTTTATCTTGTGGAAATTGTTGCAAAACAATGAGCCCTACCTTCACACCAGCTGATATCAAAAGAATTGCTGCACATGTTCAAATGTCCCCAAAAGAATTTAAAGAAAAATGGCTGCAATATGACAAGAAAGACAATGATTGGATAAATCAACAACAACCATGTCAATTTTTGAATCTAAAGAATAATATGTGCAGTATCTATGAAGTTAGACCTGCAGATTGTGCTGGCTTCCCTCATTTGACAAAGAAAAAATTTACTGAATACATTCATGTACACAAGCAAAATGTGGAACTATGCCCAGCTACTTACAAAATGGTTGAGAAAATGAAGCGTTTAGAAAAAGACATCTTCCAGAAATAAGATTTCTATTGGTTCTTTCAGCAAAATAGATATTACATCAAATTGAATGTTTTTCCATTTCGGGTTTTGGTATTGATAGATAGCTGCAGCGTTTTTTAAAAACTGAAATTTTTGCCGTCTTATGAATTGCTCAGGATATCCGAATACTATCCCTGTTCTTGTTTTAACTTCTACGATATGAAGTTTTTGATCTTTACAAGCAATCAGGTCAATTTCTAAATGTTTATACCTCCAGTTTTTTTCTACAATTACAAATCCCTTTTCTATTAAGTATTCACAAGCAAGGTTTTCGCCAAAATTCCCAGTATCTTTGTTTTTCATTATATGTATTAAATCTACAATCTAGGTATAAGTCAATTATGCAAACAGCGTATAAGTTACATGGAGTTCATAGGCATTATGATTGGGGTGGTACTCAATATATTCCTCAATTAATGCAATTGAAGAATGATCAAAATAAACCTTTCGCAGAATATTGGATGGGAGCACATGCATCTGCACCCGCAATAATTGATACAGATCAATTTGGTTCCATTGCATTAGATCAATTATTACAAAAAGATAAAAGTTTAGGGAACCTACCTTATTTGTATAAAATTTTAGATGTAGCTAGTATGTTAAGTATACAAGTACATCCCAATAAATCCGATGCAGCTATTGGATTTGAAAAAGAAGAAAAAGCGGGGATATCTTTAACGGCGTCCAATAGAAATTACAAAGACAAGAATCATAAACCAGAAGTCATGGTGGCTTTAAGTGACTTTTGGTTGTTACATGGTTTTTTAGCACCAGCATTGATGCAGAAAAGATTAAATGAATTCCAGCCTTTTAAAGGATTGGTAAATGCTTTTGCAAATGATGATTATAAAAACTTGTATCAGCATTTTATGCAGTTGGAGACTGCTGATTCAGATGCGATATTGATTCCATTGTTAGAGGAAGCAGTTGCATCAGTAAAAAATGGCTCCGTGGATAAACTGCATCCACATTGGTGGGCGAATAAATATTATCAAGGAGTAGTACCATCTGCTCATGTTGACAAAGGTATTTTCTCCATCTATATTTTAAACATTGTATACATCCCAAAAAATCATGGTATTTTTCAGGGCGCTGGATTATTACATGCTTATTTAGAAGGACAGAATATTGAGTTAATGGCCAATAGTGATAATGTACTTAGAGGAGGTTTAACACCAAAGCATGTTGATATGAATGAGTTAATGCAACATGTATTGTTTAAGCCAACCTATCCAGCAGTGATGGAAGGAGCTCCAATCAATCCCACTGAAGTGAATTACCCATGTCCTGTTTCAGATTTTGGTTTAAGTAAACTTGCAATAAAGGCAGGTGAATCTTACACAATTCATACACAGTCTATTGAAATGCTTTTGGTGATGGAAGGGCAAATGGAACTTCAGGGGCAAATCTATCAGACTGGCGAAGTGGCTTTGATTAAGCCAGAACAGGCTATCAGCATAGGTTCTTCAAAGGGAGTATTGATTTTCAGGTCTTTTGCTCCTTAGGTTATTCACAATTGAGGAAAAGCAAACTGATAAAATAAAGTGTTAAAACCTTATTTTTGTTCTTAGAACATTAAAAAAGGAATAAATAAAGATTTTATGAAATTGAACAAACAAATAATAGCTGCATTAGTCATCATGGTTGCAATGAGTGCATTGTATAGAGTATTACCAGGAAGACCATTGGGTTTTGCACCACAAATTGCCATTGCATTATTTGGCGGTTCATTATTTGCTAGTAAAAAACAATATGCGTTCTTATTACCTTTAGTTTCTATGTTTTTATCTGATGCATTGTATCAGGTTTTATACATCAATCATTTAAGTCCATTTGAAGGTTTTTATGAAGGACAATGGATCAATTATATTTTAATTGCTTCAACTGCTGTATTTGGATTTGGCTTACAAAGCAATAAATTATCAAAACATGTTGCTAGCTTCTTAGCAGCACCAACTGTATATTTCTTATTGTCAAATTTTGTTGTTTGGGCTAGTTTTGGTGGATACAAACATCCAATGACATTAGTTGGTTTATCACAAACAATGGCTGATGGTATTCCGTTTTATCCAAACAGTGTTGCAGGTACTTTAGTTTTTGGAGCGGTTATCTTTGGTGCATTTAGATTGATGGTGCCAAAGTTCAAAGCGATCTAATCTTTCGCTAGTTCGTTTTTCTCAAATTCTTCGTCAATATTCCAAGGACCATTGTCGGCAGCAAGGGTAGCTAATTCGTCACATCTATTATTGTAAGGATTATCTGCGTGCCCTTTTACCCAATTGAACTGAATATGCAAATTAGCTGCTAATTGATGGTATTGCAACCATAAATCTTTGTTTTTCTTGCCTCCTTTAAAATCGGTTTTGATCCAATTATCCAACCATTTTTTTTGAACCGAGTCTACAATGTATTTGCTATCGGTATAAATAAGAATAGGAATCTTTTTAGTCTTTAATTGTAAGAGCGCTTTAATGACTCCCAGCAGTTCCATTCTATTATTGGTCGTATTTCTATATGCTTCTGCGATTTCTTTGACTTTCCCATTCCACATTAAAATAGCTCCAAAGCCACCTCTGCCGGGATTACCTCTAGAAGATCCATCAGTATAAATGACAATTTTGTCCATTTGCTAATCTAAAGTGTTGATAATAAGCAATATACAAATCAGCGTGTACAACACCTACAAATTAGTCAAGTTTATTTACTAATGTGTTTTTAATACACATTATTTTTTATCTTTAAACTCACTTAAAATTGGTTTGTAAACGATTGAATTGCTTAAAACTATGTCAAATGTGGTTCCCAAGAAAGCTGCAATAAAAAAAGTAGCTACAACAAATGCTTCAAAGCTTAAGTTAAGTTTTCATTTAAAATATAAAACTCATTTTGGACAGGTAATTTATTTATATGGCAACCATCCACAATTGGGTAGCAACCAAATTGATCAAGCTATTCCAATGGTGTATTTGAATGATGACTATTGGGTATTGCATGTTACATTAGATACTATACAAAAAGAGAAAATCACTTATCACTATTTTATTTTAAATGAAGATGGCACTAAAGTATTTGATGCAGGTAATAGCCAATCGATACATCCTGGCTTGATGTGTAAGCATGAAATGGTAATGATTGATACATGGAATTTCACAGGATACAAAGAGAATGCATTTTATACCGCGCCTTTTGAGCAAGTATTATTGACCAAGACCATTCAAGAAGTTAACTCAACTGCTATTGATGCTCATTGTACGCATGTGTTTAGGGTAAAAGCACCTTTATTGGATGCAGATCAAACCATATGCATTTTAGGTGAATCATCTATTGTTGGTGCATGGGATAGTAAGAAGGCAAAGCCATTGAATAAAATCAAAGGCGAGCAATTTTTTGAAATTGCATTAGATGTTCAAAAAAGTAATTTCCCGTTTGTATACAAATACGGAGTATATAATACAAAGACCAAATCTTTTGTTGCTTTTGAGGAAGGGAATAATAGAGTTTTATACGAACCTGTAGGAAAAGATAAATTGGTTTTAGTAAATGATGGATTTGTACAAATAAAAACAACCTCTTGGAAAGGAGCTGGAGTAGCTATTCCTGTATTCTCATTGAGATCCAAGCAGAGTGCTGGCGTGGGTGAATTTGCTGATTTAAAACTTCTAGTGGATTGGGCGAATCAGATGGGTGTTAAGTTGATTCAAATTTTACCTATCAATGATACTAATGCTACGCATACTTGGATGGATTCTTATCCTTATGCAGCTATTTCAGCATTTGCATTGCATCCAATGTATATTAGAATTGAAGATTTATTTAGTAAGGAACAGCAAAATTTGATCAAGCCATTTAAATCAACCATTTCTACGTTGAATAATTTACCAGAAGTAGATTATGAGGCAGTAATGAAATTAAAGTGGGAAGTTTTAAGATTAGCTTATAAAGAGAATGGAGCAAAAGCATTGGCAAGTAAAGATTTTGCCACTTTTTTTGAGCAAAATAAAAACTGGTTGGTATCATATAGTGCGTTTTCGTATTTAAGAGATGTACATGGTACAGTAGATTTTAATCATTGGCCAACAAATGCTACTTATGATGAAAAATCAATTGCTACATTAACTAAGACTGGTTCAAAAACATATGATTCGATTGCTTTTTTCTACTATGTACAATATCAATTGCATTTACAATTGTTAAATGCAACCAACTATGCTCATGAGCATGGTGTAGTAGTAAAAGGAGATATACCCATTGGAGTATATAGATATGGTGCAGATGCATGGCAAAATAGACATCTATTTCATATGGATATGCAAGCAGGTGCGCCACCTGATGATTTTGCAATAGCTGGACAAAACTGGGGCTTCCCAACATATAATTGGAAGGAAATGGCTTCTGATGGATATGCTTGGTGGAAATCTAGATTTGATCAAATGAAATACTATTTTGATGCTTTTAGAATAGATCATATCCTTGGCTTCTTTAGAATTTGGAGTATTCCAATGAATGCAGTGGAAGGCATTTTGGGACATTTTGTACCTGCTATTCCCATTTCAATCAATGAATTGAATGCAAAGCAAATTCGAGTGGATCATTATAGATTAACACATCCTTTCATTAATGAGACCATATTGTTTCAAGAATTCGGGTATGATAATGAATTAATCAAAAAAGAATACTTAAAACATATAGGTGAGGGGCATTATGAATTATTACCAGCTTACAAAACACAAAGACAAGTAGAAACTTATTTTAGTATAATGCCTCAAGATGAATGGCATGCTAAAATAAAACAAGGCTTGTTTAATTTAATTGCCAATGTGATTTTGATAGAAGCCGAAAAGCCTTATCATTTTCATTGTAGATTCAATATGGATCAAACCAGTTCTTTCAAGCATCTAGATCATTCAATTCAACATGCTTTGAAAGAATTGTATGTGGATTATTTCTTTAAAAGACAGGATAGTGCTTGGGAGAAGGAAGCTATGGAGAAATTACCTATGTTGAAATTATCTACAGATATGCTCATCTGTGGAGAGGATTTAGGTTTGGTACCTTCTTGTGTACCTAATGTAATGTATCAGTTAGGTATGTTAAGTTTAGAAGTACAAAGAATGCCCAAGGCCAATCACAAAACTTTCTTTCACCCGAATGATGCACCATATTTAAGTGTAGTAACTCCATCATCTCATGATACCAGTACAGTAAGGGGATGGTGGGAAGAAGATAGGGCTAACACACAGCTATTTTATAATAATGAATTAGGTCAATGGGGTGATGCACCTTTATATTGCGAAGCCTGGATCAATAAAGCAGTATTGATGCAACATTTATATTCACCTGCGATGTGGGCCATTTTTCAATTACAAGATTATTTGGGAGTGGATGAGACAATTAGAAGAACAGATCCCAATGAAGAGCGAATCAATATACCTGCAAATCCAAAACATTATTGGAGATATAGAATGCATATTAATTTAGAAGATCTAATTTTGTCAACATCATTTAATCAAGGTTGGAAAGAAGCTATTCAATCCAGCGGTCGTTAAAATTTTTACAGTGCAATTAGATTTTTGGGAACAACAATTACCTTTTGAATATCCTTTTACCATTTCCAATGGTAGAACCAAAACACATCAACATACTTTAATGGTTAGATTGTCTTTGGGTAATTGGGCAGGTTTTGGAGAAGCACCAGCAATCGTATACTACAATGTGACAGTTGAATCTATGATGCAAACGCTAGAAAAGCATCAAAAGTCTATTGAGAAATTTGCATTAACTGATCCTGAAAGATTTTGGCATTTCTTACATCATTTATTACCCAATGATCCTTTTTTGGTTTGTGCTTTAGATATGGCAGCTTGGGATTTATGGGGTCAGATGAAAAAAATGCCTATACATGATTTATGGAATAGTGAATGGAACGAACATACACCAACGCCTATTTGTGATTATACCTTAGGGATTGATCCTATAGAAAAAATGGTGCAGAAAATGAAAGATCATCCTTGGCCTATCTATAAAGTTAAAGTGGGAACAGATTATGATATTGATATGATCACAGCCTTAAGAAAGCATACAGATCAACCAATAAGAGTAGATGCTAATGCTGGCTGGACAACAGAAGAGGCTTTGGAGAAGATTCCTGCACTAGCTGCACTAGGTGTTGAATTAGTGGAGCAGCCATTGGCTAAAGAAAATTGGGAAGGGATGGAGCAATTAAAAAAACAATCCAGTCTTCCATTATTTGCAGATGAGAGTTGTGTATTTGAATCAGATGTAGCAAAATGTGCAAATTATTTTCATGGGATCAATATTAAGTTGACTAAATGTAGTGGATTGACTCCGGCACGCAGAATGATCAAAGAAGCCAAGTCTTTGGGATTAAAAGTGATGATGGGTAGTATGAATGAATCCGTGATTGGTTCTGCAGCCATAGCACAATTTTTACCACAATTAGATTTTGTTGATATGGATGGCCCATTATTAATGACAGCGCTAAATGGAAGAGGTTTAGATTTTTCCTATCATCAACAAAATGGTCGTATTGCTCCATTGAATGCGCCAGGTTTGGGTGTGCAATATCAAGTTCCTTTTAAGAAATAACCCATGACACCAGAAAGATCAGAGAAATTATTAAAAGTATTAAGCAAACGACAAGCTAATTTGACGGTGGTCTTAGAGAATGTGCAAGATCCACATAATGCCTCTGCCGTGATGAGAACCTGTGATGCTGTGGGCATTCAAGAAGTATATATTTTAACGACTAAAATTCCTAGACATAAAAAATGGGGCTATAGAAGTAGTAGTAGTGCATTAAAATGGTTAACCATTCATGAGTTTGATAATTTAGAAGCATGTGTTGCAGCTTTAAGAAAAAAGTTTTCTAAAATATTGACCACACATTTATCTAGTGATGCAGTGAGTTTACATGATATTAATTTTACTGAATCTATAGCCTTGGTATTTGGAAACGAACATGCAGGTGTAACGGAAGAATTTAGAGCTTTAGCAGATGGTAATTTTATCATACCTCAAATGGGTATTATACAAAGCTTGAATATTTCTGTTGCATGTGCGGTAAGTATTTATGAGGCGATGCGTCAGAAAATGAATGCAGGGCATTATGATAAAGCAAGTTTGCCACAAGCACAAATGGATAGCTTACTTACACAATGGGGCTTTGAAACAGAAGAGCCAGAAGTGTATAAGGTATTTAAAGAAAAGAGAAAGTAAATTACATTTGTTCAGGAACATCTATACCTAATGCGCGCATAGCTTTACTCAATGTAGCAGCAGTTAAAATGGCTAATTGAATTCTTAATTGCTTTTTCTCCTCCGATTCTGCGTTATTGATGGAATGTTCAGTATAAAAACTATTGAACAATTTAGCTAATTCAAATGCATAGATAGCTAATTTAGAAGGGTCTAAGTTTTCAGCAGCTTCGTTAATAGTATTGGGGAAATTAGATAAGGCAATAATTAAAGCTTTTTCCAAAGGAAGTAAGGTACTTGCTTGAACATTGGTTGTTGTGCCGGTTTTTCTTAAGATACTTTTAATTCTAGCATGGGTATACTGAATGAAAGGACCAGTGAAACCATGAAAATCGATACTTTCCTCAGGATTGAAGATCATTTTCTTTTTAGGATCTACTCTTAATAAGAAAAACTTCAATGCACCTAAACCTATTGTATTATATAAAGTAGTTAATTGCTCTGGTGTAAAATCTGATACTTTGCCTAAGGATTCTGTTTTTTCTTTAGAGATTTGAATCATTTCAGCCACCAAATCATCTGCATCTACCACAGTTCCTTCACGGCTTTTCATTTTACCAGTGGGTAATTCTACCATGCCATAACTCAAATGATAAATACCATCTGCTGCAGGTAGGCCTAATTTTTGACAAATTAATTTTAATACCTTGAAGTGATAGTTTTGTTCGTCACCCACTACATAAATACTTGCATCGGTATTGAATTCTTTTTGCTTTACTTCTGCTAGTCCAATGTCTTGAGTAATATATACAGAAGTGCCGTCTTTTCTTCTTACGATTTTTTCATCTAATCCATCAGCAGTTAAATCAATCCAAACTGAGCTATCCTCTTTTTGATAAAATACTTTTTTATCCAATCCTTTTTCTACCAACTCTTTCCCTAATAAATAAGTATTGCTTTCGTAATAGGTTTTATAAAAATCAGAACCAATTTTTTGATAGGTTTCATCAAACCCCGCATATACCCATGTATTCATTCTTTTCCATAAATCCATGGTGGCAGCATCTCCTTGTTCCCATTTAAGCAACATTTCTTGTGCTGCTCTTTGGATTGGTGCTTCTTTCTCTGCTTCTTCCTTGGTCATACCTTTTGCAACCAAAGCTTCTACTTCTGCTTTATAGGCATCATTGTATTTTACATAATAGTCTCCTACAAAATGATCTCCTTTTTGTTTTGTGTCAGCAGGAGTTGCGCCATTCGCAAACAATTGCCAAGCAATCATACTTTTACAAATATGAATTCCTCTATCATTAACAATACAAGTTTTTACCACTTCGTTACCTTGCATTGATAAAATTTCTGCAATACTCCATCCTAAGAAATTATTTCTAAGATGCCCAAGGTGTAATGGCTTATTGGTATTAGGTGAGGAGTACTCCACCATAATTTTCTTTGGATTTGAAATGGTTGGAACTAAATTATCGGCATTTAATGCTTTGATAAATTCAATCCAATAATCATTACTAATTGATATATTCAAAAATCCTTTTACAATATTAAAGTCGGTCACCAAATGAGGAATTGCAGCTTTGATAGCATTGCCTAATTCATTTCCTAAAGCATCTGGTGATTTGCCTAATTGTTTTACAAAGGCAAACAAAACAATGGTATAGTCCCCTTCAAATTCAGGTTTAGTAGCATTGACTAATACTTGTTCAGGAGTAATAGTAATGCCATATAAACTATTAATACAATTCGCAGTGGTCTGCTTAATATTCGTTATCAAATTCATAAAAAAGGGTTACCGACTGCAAAAGTAATTAATTAAGATTACCTTTGATACATCCATGTTGAAACTACACGATTTTATTAGCAAGCTCATTCTTGATCTAATTGATTGGGTGTATCCCATTTTCAAGAAATTCATGCCCTTACAAACCTTTCGATATGCAGCATGTGGTGGTGCCAATACCGTTTTAGATATCTTCTTATTCTTTGTATCCTACAATTATATATTACGCAAAACCCCTCAGCATATTGGTTGGCTAACCATTAGTCCACATATTGCTTCCTTTATGATTAGTTTTTGTGTGACTTTCCCAATTGGATTTTACTTGAGTAGGTATGTGGTTTTTCAAGAAACATCTGTTACCAAGACCAAGCAGTTGTTCAAATACTTCTTTGTAGTATTGGGCTGTATTCTGTTGAATTATATCTTTTTGAAGTTATTTGTAGACTATTTTGGGTGGTTTGCCACTCCGGCTAAGATTGTTACTACCTTCTTTGTGGTCATCTTTAGCTATACCAGTCAGAAGAATTTTACCTTTAAAGGCAGTGCTGATTCCCTTTAATCTGCCATTTTCGGCCTTATATATAGGCTGATTTGTGCCAATTATGACAATATTTCACCCCTTTTGATGCTTTGGCATTATGGCATAATGATTGCTTCTTAGATGGTAATTAATCATTGAAAATCAATCATTATGGGAAAAATAATCGGAATAGACTTAGGTACTACAAATAGTTGTGTATCGGTAATGGAAGGTGGTGAGCCTGTTGTCATCGCTAATGACGAAGGAAGAAGAACTACCCCTTCGGTAGTGGCTTTCTTAAAGAATGGCGAGCGTAAAGTAGGTGATCCTGCAAAAAGACAAGCTATTACCAATCCGCAAAATACTATTTCTAGTGTGAAGCGTTTTATGGGTCGTCGTTTTAACGAGGTAACGAGTGAGTTAAGTTTAGCAAGTTATAAAGTTGTGCAAGGTGATAACGATACCGTTCGTGTTCAAATCGAAGACCGCGTATATACACCACAAGAAATCTCTGCGATGGTACTTCAAAAAATGAAGAAGACTGCAGAAGATTATTTAGGCGCTGAAGTAACAGAGGCAGTTATTACTGTTCCTGCATATTTCAACGATGCACAAAGACAAGCTACTAAAGAAGCAGGTGAGATTGCTGGTTTAAATGTTCGCAGAATTGTGAACGAACCTACTGCAGCAGCATTGGCTTATGGTTTAGATAAAAAGAATGTAGAGCAAAAGATTGCTGTATTCGATTTAGGTGGTGGTACTTTTGATATTTCCATCTTGGATTTAGGAGATGGTGTATTTGAAGTAAAATCTACCAATGGTGATACACATTTGGGAGGTGATGATTTCGATAAAGTAATCATGGACTACTTAGCAGATGAATTTAAAAATCAGGAAGCAATTGATTTAAGAAAAGATCCAATGGCTTTACAAAGATTAAAAGAAGCTGCTGAGAAAGCGAAAGTAGAATTGAGTTCTTCTTCAGAAACTGAAATCAACTTACCTTATATCACAGCAGTAGATGGTGTTCCAAAGCACTTAGTGTTGAAGTTAACAAGAGCTAAATTTGAATCTTTAGCAGATAAATTATTTGAGCGTTGCTTGAAGCCTTGTGAAGCTGCATTAAAAGATGCTGGTTATACTACCTCTCAAATTGATGAAGTTATCTTAGTAGGAGGTTCTTCTAGAATTCCTAAAGTACAAGAAATTGTAGAGAAGTTCTTTGGTAAAAAACCAAACCGTTCAGTGAACCCAGATGAGGTGGTTGCAATTGGTGCAGGTATCCAAGGTGCGGTATTAACAGGTGATGTGAAAGATGTATTGTTATTAGATGTTACTCCATTAAACTTAGGTATCGAAACAATGGGTGGTGTAATGACAACTATGATTGCATCAAACACAACAATCCCTACCAAGAAAACAGAAGTGTATTCAACCGCTAGCGACAATCAACCAGGTGTACAAATTCATGTATTACAAGGGGAGCGTCCAATGGCGAATCAAAATAAGAGTTTAGGTATGTTTAACTTGGATGGTATTCCACCAGCTCCAAGAGGTGTACCTCAAATTGAAGTAACTTTTGATATTGATGCAAACGGTATTTTAAACGTAAGCGCAAAAGATAAGGGTACTGGTAAAGAACAAAAAATTAGAATTGAAGCGGGTAGTGGTTTAAGCAAGGAAGAAATTGAAAAAATGAAAGCCGAAGCAAAAGCCAACGAAGCATCAGATAAATTAGAAAAAGAGAGAGTAGAGAAATTGAACCAAGCAGATAGCATGATTTTCCAAACGGAAAAACAATTGAAGGAGTTTGGCGATAAGATTCCTGCTGACAAGAAAGCGCCTATTGAGACAGCTTTGGCTAGCTTAAAGGAAGCACATCAGTCACAAGATGTTGCAAAAGTTGACACAGCTTTAGAAGCTATGAATACTGCTTGGACTGCTGCAAGTGAAGATATCTACAAAGCTCAACAAGCTGGCGCTGCAGAAGGTGCTGCTCCAGGAGCAGATGCAGGTCAAAATGGTGGAGCTTCTAATGACACTGTAGAAGACGCACAATTTGAAGAAGTGAAGTAGTTTTCAATTTTTTAAATTAGATAAGTTTTAAAAGTCCTACATTAATTTGTAGGACTTTTTTTTGTAACTTTCTTATCTAAGCGATTGCCAAATGAAAAAAGTCTACAATAGACTAAGGTTTATTTATGCCTTAATTTTTATACTATTTTGTTTGCCTTTAGGCGCTCAAAAATTAAATAATATTAGTTTTTCTAGAGATAGTCTTACTATTTCAGGTTTCTTATTAAATAATAGAGTAGTTAATCAAGTTAGTGATTTCATCAGTTATCAATTAATGACTTCTAATAATAAAGTAATTATTGATTCAATCCATACAAATTATATTCATTTTCAAATAAATCAAGTAACACGCTATAAAGATGGTATAAGGATTAAATTTCGTTTCAACAACATTAGTACTGATACAATAAGGTTGCATAATGTTGTACCATTTGCTATTAAAAAGCACCAAGTCTATATAACTGGAAAAGGGGATCATGCTCTTTCAAGGACACATTTATTTTTACCAGATAGAATGCCAGTAAATGTAATTGTACCAGATAATGCTTGGGAGTTGGGATATAATACCATTCCTTTAAAAGACAGTATTTCGATGTATGGTTTTTCTAGAAGGACAAAATCTTCGCTAGTCAATGGAATAGCAAGACGTTTTGAAACAATTTTACATCCTGGTGGAAGTATTGAATATACATTATGGCTAGAGCCTTATGTCGGATCTTGGCAAAACGGCTTATTAAAAGTCTTTAGAGACCGTAAATTATATGACGTTGATCATTTTAATGATAGTTTATACAAAAGGCCAGATTTAGCTTGGATGAGAAATGCATATACCATGCATTTAATGATGGCCTGGGATAAGTTCTTTTATGATCCAATAC
>Ga0209358_10000064_pt1 | contig 92532 bp, 87 predicted proteins | sample LauGreFa1BDMLBSN_2_FD_187574 | JGI IMG/M metagenome (GOLD analysis project Ga0209358, IMG submission 187574) | Freshwater lake microbial communities from Lake Michigan, USA - Fa13.BD.MLB.SN (SPAdes) (version 2) | ecosystem: Environmental > Aquatic > Freshwater > Lake | place: Lake Michigan, USA... | reverse complement strand
AATGAAGGCACCAACGTCAGGTGGTTCAACCGGGCGACCGAAATTGATTGTTGCTGGTGATCCCGGCATCGTCAGCGTGGGTGCACCAGGTATGGGTCAACGCGTTGACGGAGTCGTGTGCATTCCAGGACCGCTGTACCACAATGCTCCCTTCTCGTTTGGTGCTGGTTCGCTTTTCCACGGCAACCATTTAGTTCTCTTGCCTCAATTTGATGCCGAAGCAACGTTGGCTGCGGTCGACAAGCACAGTGCCGATTGGATTTTGTTTGTACCAACCATGATGTCGCGTATCTCGCGTTTGCCCGAAGATGTGAAGAACAAGTACGACCTCTCGTCGCTTTCAACTGTTTGGCATATGGCAGCGCCCTGCCCGCCATGGTTGAAGGAAGAATGGTGCAACTGGCTCGGCGGCGAAAAGATCATGGAGCTCTACGCCGGAACCGAAGCACAGGCTGTCACCATTATCCGTGGCGATGAGTGGTTAGCTCACCGCGGTTCAGTTGGCCGTTGCGTCACTGGCGAAATGAAAGTTCTCGACTCAGAGACTTACGAAGAACTTCCTCGCGGAACGATTGGCGAAATCTTCATGCGCAATACCCGAGTGACGTACAAGTACCTCGGAGCCGAGGCCCGCAAATCACCAGACGGCTGGGAAAGCCTCGGAGACATTGGCAAGATTGACGAAGAGGGCTACATCTATCTCACCGATCGTCGTGGCGACATGATCTTGTCAGGTGGAGCCAACATCTATCCCGCAGAAGTTGAGGTCGCCTTGAGCGAACATCCCGATGTGGTGTCGTCGGCGGTCATTGGTTTGCCCGACGAAGATTTGGGTAATCGCATTCATGCGCTTGTACAGGTATCAAAGCCGATCAATGAAGATGAATTGCGTTCGTTCTTGAGCGAACGTCTCGTTCGTTACAAGGTGCCACGCACATTTGAGTTCACCAGTGATGCGGTTCGCGACGATGCTGGCAAAGTACGCCGCTCGGCTTTACGCGACGAACGCTCGTAGGCCTGAATAACTTAATCACCCAAGTCTTTCAGTGCAAATGATCAGTTGATTTAGGTGCTTAAATGCTTCTATGCGAAACCGATTTTTTGCCACTCTCTTTGTCGTTGTTGCTTTGATCTTTGGTGTCACCAATTCGGCTAGTGCTGATCAATGGGATTACATCTACGGCGAAGACCCAACGAACGCGAACAACGTCTCATCATTTCAGGATGTCTTATCAGACCCACTAGGTGGCATCTACCTGACCGGATACTTCTTCGGCTCCTATGAGGGGCTCGTTTCAGGAGGCGAGTACAACTACTTCGTCCAACACCGAAACGCCTCTGGGCAGGTCGACTGGACAGTCCCGTTCCAGACCTTGTCAATTTCCGAAACTCCAAGCAAGAACTTTCGCACCTATGTGGATGGGGCAGGAAACCTGTTCATTCAACAGTTGATCTCCGGTAATTCAACATGGCATTCGTTCACCCGAAGCGGTGCTCACCAAAGCACCACCGAAAATATCAGTGTTCGAAAGTGCCTTCAGGCCGTCGGGGCGGACGAGGGAGGACTGATCCGTCTCTGCGTGAACTTGCCGAACTCATCCGGCGTCGCCAAGGCTCCCGGAGTAGTCGAAAAGGTTGACATCAACTTCTCTCAGTCTTGGCTGACGGACCTCAGCCCCTACGCAAGCTCTATCTGCAACACCGACTTCAATTGGGCATCGTTCTCCACCTTGAATAACTCCAACCCAGGGTGCGAACTCCTCATTGACGGCCCTGCGGGCAGTTTCTGGCTCGTCGACGGCCTCAACGAAACAAACTTTTCGCTGGACCAGAACACACTTCCCCAAGTGGCCCGATCCGCCACAGCATTGACCCGCTTCTCCAGCTTAGACGGGTCAAAGATCGTGGCGATCAAGCACTACGGGATCCTGCCCAAAGCAGCCATCTCTATTGGCGACAGATCACTCTGGGTCGTCATCGACTCAAAAGACCCATCACTATGCGAAAACGGTGGACTGGCCGACTGCACCCAAGGCCGCGGCCCAGTCGCAATCTTCAACTCGTCAAATGGCACACTAATCAGCACCGTCGATAAGCAATTTGGATTCCTCAAGAGTTTCCCCGAGACCCCGCCAAACGGGACCAGATATAGGGTCTTCAATTGGCTTTTCGAGAAGGGAGTCACCGCGGTTGATCTGAATATCACCACGAACGCCCCCTACCACCCGGACTACTGCTTGACCTTTGCGTTCAATGACAAGAATACGCCTATTCCCACTTCGTGGGTTCCTGCGGGTCCGAATTCTTTTTCGATGATGAACTATGGGTGTGGGTACACGAATTCAAGTTGGTTTGCGCACATCACTAAGGATGGTCGTCGGCTTGTCCTCGTAGATGGTGACAAACTCGTCATCTTTGGAATCACAGAGAACGAGATGGGGGTTCCGTCTGTTAGTCCAGATTCTCTGATTGCTGTCCGTCGTTTCTCAAGTTCGGTTGCAACCTTAGATTCTGATCATCTTGGAAATATTTATGTTGCTGGATCGACAACTACTTCTACTATTTTTACGCAGCAGACGGACTCACGAATGCCTCAGGGAATTTACTCCTCCACCCGCGCTTTTTTAGCACGTAATCCTTCGGGTCGTACCGGTCTTACTGTCCTCCCACGTACTCCGCTGCGCATCAAGGTTGCGGGAACCAACGGAGTCCCGGCAACCGGTGTCGGCGCAGTGTCAATGAACGTCACTGTCACGTCACCCGATGGTGAGGGTTTCATCACGGTGTACCCATGCGATTCAAAGCCCGATGCATCAAACCTCAACTACACGCTCGATCAAACTGTGCCGAATGCGGTCATCGCACCAGTCTCTTCAACTGGTGATGTGTGTTTCTACACGTACGCCGAGACGCATCTCATCGCCGACGTGAATGGCTATTTCCCCACCGGCTCGGGTTTCGTCTCGAACACTCCGGCTCGAGTGATCGACACCCGTGTCGGCTCGGCCCAAGGCTTGCGTACCGTCTCCAAGACCAAAGTCGGTAACGGCACCGAGTTGCGTGTTCAGCTCACCAACCTGCCCGGCGGGATCACACCGGCAACTGGTGTGGGTGCGGTCTCTCTGAACGTGACGGTCACCGGTTCACGAGCACCCAACGAAGGCGGGTTCGTCACCGTCTACCCTTGCGGCAACAGACCCGACGCATCGAACTTAAACTTCCAGTCGGGGCAAACTGTTCCGAACGCCGTGATCACCCCGGTCTCATCCAACGGCGAAGTCTGCTTCTACGTTTATGGAAGCGCCGACCTGATCGCCGACATCAACGGCTACTTCCCCGGCGGTGCCGGATTCGTGGCCACCGAACCCGTCCGCGCGGCCGACACCCGATCCGGTTCGGCGCAGGGAGTCCGAACCGTCACCAAACAACGCATCGGTGGCAACACCACGTTGCAACTACAGCTCACCAACCTGCCCGGTGGGATCACGCCATCGAGTGGAATCGGAGCCGTGTCACTCAACGTCACCGCCGTCAACACGACCGCTAACAAATTCGGTGGTTACGTCACCACGTACCCCTGCGGAACGATCCCCGACGTGTCGAGCCTGAACTTCGTATCGAACCAAATCGTACCCAACGCGGTGATCGCTCCACTCTCTGCCAACGGCACCATCTGCTTCTTCGCTTACGGACAAACCGACCTCATCATTGACCTCAATGGGTACTTCCCCACTGGAGCGGGCTTCACTCCAATGTCTCCAGTTCGACTGTTTGATACTCGTTAAATCATTCAGCTGAACTTAACGGGCAACGACTGAATGCCGCGCACGAACGATGCGTGGCTGTACACCGGCTTGTAATTTGAGTCGGCGAATTCAATTGTGTTGGTGCGCTTGAACAACTCGGTATAGATCGAGCGCAACTCGAGTCGAGCCAAGCTCGCACCCAAACATAAATGCGGCCCCCAACCAAACGCTATATGCGGGTTCGGGCTACGAGTCACATCAAACGTGTGCGGTTCGACAAACATGTCTTCATCGCGATTTGCCGCGGTGTAGTTCATGATGACTTGTGAACCTTGCGGAATCTTGACACCACGAATCTCAACATCTTCAGTCGTGACACGCACCATGTTGATGATCGGCGTGACCCAACGCAAACACTCTTCAATCGCCCGCTCAAGATCTTCAGGAGACCGTCGGGCTATTGCCATCTGTTCGGAGTTGCGAATCATCGCCTCTAGTCCACCCGTGATGACATTACGAGTTGTCTCATTGCCACCAACTAAGAGAAGCAGCGCATTACCGACGACGTGCTCGTCATCCATTCCACTGCCGTCTTCTGCAGCGACGACAAGTTTGCTCACTAAGTCATCACCCGGATTCTTTTTGCGATCTTCAATGACTTCAGAGATGTAGGCGTAGTACTCAAAAGCTGCATTAACGACATCATCAGTGACGTACTTGGGGTCATCGGCACCATTGATCATGGCGTCGCTCCAGTGTTGCAACTTGTCGTAGTCACTCTCGGGAGCACCGAGCATTTCGCCAATCAAAGTCATCGGCAACGGTCGGGCAATGTCGGCAACGATGTCGCATGTCCCACGGGCTACAGCAGCATCAACTAAGCGACGAGCAACTTCCTCAACATGGGTCTGGTAAGCCGCCATCTGCCGCGGAGTAAAGCCTCGAGCAACTACTCGACGCTGATCGGCATGACTTGGATCATCACTGTCAATCATTGATGGTTGCACAACACCATTGGGTCGCGAGCCAATGATGCCACTCGCAAAGATTTGTGCTTGCCGTTCGGCCAGGCGAATGTCTTCAATTTTTGTTAATGCCCAAATGCCATTGACATCTTGGTAGACAGGCTCATTTCGACGGATCCACTCAAGAGTCGGAAACGGATCATTTTGGTACATGTCGCGGTCGAGAATGTTTACCTTCACGTGTTGAACCTTAGTCATAAAAAAGTGCCAACTTCTAGGGCATGTCACAGTCAAAAGGTGCAACTTTGGTCCCTAGATCAGCCAATATAGATGCGTGAACCGTTTGACCTCTCTAACTCTCGCCTCCGCTCTCGTTTTCGTGACCATTGGTTGCTCAAATCGTGGCGAAGAAACCGCGCCGCTTGAATCCTCGCCAACCGCCTCAACTGAGGTGTCGAGCGAAACCACCGAACCGACTTCGTCGGCCGCTGTCATGTTCGGTGATCTTGAATCACCATGCGGCCCGGCTCTTGAAGGCATCACCGTAACGATTGACGGAGCCGAAAATGGTGGCTCCACCGATGTCATCAACATTGCATCCGCATCCGACAAGGGCAACTCGTTCTTGCCAGGATTAAACGGCGAACTTTACGATGCTGCCATTGCATTTGAAGGTTGGTGTAACGAACAGGGCGGTATCGCTGGCATGCCCATCAATGTGATTGATGCTGACGCCAAACTTTTTGAAGTGCCCGTCCAAATGGAAAATGTGTGTGCTCAAGCTTTTGCCATGGTTGGTGGCGGTTGGGCCATGGATGACCAAGAATTTCCACGCTTCCACGAATGCGGAATGATTGACATCGCTGGATTTGTCGTGACTGCTGGAAAGTCGCAAGCCGACAACACCTTCTCACCACTCCCCAACCCTTCAAACAAGAAGGACCAGGGTTGGTATAAGTGGGCGACGGCCGCTTATCCCGAAGCCATGCAACACTTCGCAACTGTGTACAGCGACATCTTGACAGCGCAAGTTGTTGAACAGCAATACCTCGAGGGCACCGAGATCATCGGTGGCGTCACCGTGGTCGATCGCATTCCTTACAGCTCAGTGGGTGAAACATCGTGGCTGCCTATTGCCCAGCGTTTAAAAAACAGTGGAGCGCGTGCCATCAGCCTGGTTGGCGTTCCAGAAGTTCTACCGCAACTCACGAAGGCTCTTCAAGAACTCGACTATCAGGTTGACCTCATCATGGTTGACGCTGGCTTCTACGCCGATGTACTCATCAATAATGGTGGAGACAGCGTTGAAGGAGTTGTCGTACGTACGAGCTACACCCTCTTTGAAGAAGCCGACCGCGTGCCGGCGGTTGGCGACTACCTCAACATGATTTCTACGTATAACTCTGATGGAAAAGTTTCGGGACTAGGCATGCAATCAATGTCGGCACTCTTGCTTTTTGCTAGCTCGGCAAAGCAGTGCGCTGCCAACAATGCAGGCTTGATTACTCGCTCTTGCATTGTTGAAGAGACCAGCAAGGTCACCCAGTGGAGCGGAGGTGGCTTGCACGCCGTCGCGAATCCGGGCGATAACGAACCCAGTGCGTGCTACCAAATGATCACGATCAAAGACGGCCAATTCACTCGCCTGTACCCGCCACTCAATCCAACCGATGCTGATCGAGCCTTGATTCCAACTGCCACGATCACCGATGAAGGTTGGGCGTGTGACGAATCAACTTTGGTTGAACTCACTGGTGATTATGGCGATATCAGTATTGGCAAAATCGCCAAGTAAATCAGATCTTTTCGACCTGAACCTGCGTGTCGTAATAGGCAACGCCACCGCCGTAGTTGGCAAGTTGATCATTGGTCAATGCGTTCACTGACTTTGTGTCCTTAGTACGCGAGCCAACCCAGCCGAATGGCACGACCACGACACCGCTGCGAACGCGTCCGCCGTCGGCAGATATACGGGCAATGACATCAAGCGAACCACGATCGTTAAAGACACGAACACGTTCGCCGTGAGAGATGCCCCGCTTTTCAGCGTCGTGAGGATGAATCTCACAAAACATTTCACCTTCAGCTTCGGCGTGGTGGCCAAGATGCGAATACGAAGAATTCAAAAAGCGCACATGCGTTTTGGGCGACATCAAGTTCAACGGATATTGCGAGTTTTCATCAATTGCCATTTCGGCTCCGACGGCGTACGTCGGCAGAGCTGGTAGCCCAACTGCAGGTAGCCCATGATTGATCAGCATTGCTTTACCCGTAACAGTTGAGTATCCACCCTCGGCGTAAGGCTGGAGATTTTCGGGCAAAGACAATCGCACAAACCCATCGTTACGCAACTTTTCGATTTCTAGATCATGCAATGCACTCAAGATAAGTGACTCGTCGTCTTCAAATAGTTCTGGTTCGGTGAATCCACATGCTTGAGATAGTCGCCGCCACAATTCGGTATTCGCGACACTCTCACCTAATGGCTCAATGGCTTTGTGATTCCAACCGAGATATAGATGTCCCCACGAAGGGACAACATCTATTTGTTCAATTTGAGTGCATGCCGGAAAAACCACGTCTGCGTACTGCGCGGTATCGGTCATGAACTGTTCAGAAACCACAGTGAACAGATCTTCGCGCTCTAGTCCCCGACGAATTAACTCGGTATTCGGTGCAGTCACTAACGGATTTCCGTTGTATACAAACAACATTTTCACTGGTGGAGCAAGGGTCGCGTCATTCAGAACTCGACCAAGATGATTCATGCTTAATGGACGGCGTTCTTTGCCATTGCTCAGCGAAGGAACATCAAAAACCGAATCATCAACGTTGGTTTCGGCGTACGAACCAACACTGCGCGAGAAGCCCCCACCTTTGTGTTTCCACGCGCCAACCAACATCGGCAAACATGTGAGCGTGCGGAAGAACATCGCTCCGTGCTCACGATGTTCGGCACCGATGAGGGTGCGGATAAAGACTGGTTTGACTGTGCCGTATTCGCTCGCCAACGACTCAATCTCTTCTGCCGAGATTCCACACACTTGAGCGGCACGTTCGGCCGTCCAATCAGCAACTTGAGCTTTCAGCTCAGCGAATCCATCAGTGTGCTTTTCGATGTAATCGTGATCAAGCAAATCGTCACGAATGAGAATGTGCATCATGGCCAACATCATCGCCACATCGGTTCCGGGCAACGGTTGAATAAAAACGTCAGCGGCTTCTGCGGTCATGGTTTTCAATGGGTCAATCACGACGACCTTGGCACCATTGGCTCGCGCCTTTTCAATAAAGGGCCAGAGGTGTCGATTGACCAGCCGTGTATTTGTGCTCCAAAGCAGAATCAACTTCGAGTGTTCAATGTCCATCGGATCATTGGCCAAGGGCGATCCGAGAGTGAGAGTTGAACCAACCATGGCGGTTGCACCACACATTGAATCCACCTGGCGCGATGCACCAACTTTGGCAAAGAAGCGTCGGTCAAGCGAATTCATTTGAATGAGACCTTGCGTGCCCGCCGACCCCCAAGGCAAAACAGCTTCGCCACCGAATTCGGCGGAAACCTCATGAATCTGAGAAGCCACCAACTTCAGGGCTTCGTCCCATGTCGCTTGGCGGAACTCGCCTGAACCCTTTGAGCCAGTTCGGATGAGCGGGTACAAAATGCGTTCTGGGCTGTAGACGCGATCTAGATAGCGGTTGACCTTAGGGCAAAGTTCGCCCAGCGAATACGGGTGATTTGGGTTGCCACGCATTTTGACGGCCACGCCGCCTTCGACCGTGACTTCCCAGCCGCAAGTATCGGGGCAATCGTGATGACAGGTACCTCGAACTACGCCGGAATCACTGCTCTGCACAGAAGTCATGTTTCTATTCTGCCAGCAAGTGACTCGCCCGCGATCAGGGTTTATGATCTTGAGAGAATTACTTGACTCCTTGGGGGAAATTATGTTTGGTCGCAGGAAGAAAAACGAAGCACTTGATCGCGCCTTAATCACCGACTTGTTGTCGCGTTACACCTGGGCCCTTGTTGACCGTAATTGGGACGCTTGGCAGAAGGTCTTCACACCCGACGCCCATGTTGACTATTCAACCGCTGGTGGACCTGTTGGTTCGCCTGCTGTGGCCGCCGAAACATTTAGCGGAATGATGTCGATGTTTGATGTATCACTCTCGGCCGGCGGCAATGTCGCTATCACTTTCGAAAATGACGACACCGCCAAAGTTCGTTCGGTGTACACCATGACGATGCGTATTCCCGGCGATCAGCCGACCTACATGCAGGCCAGCGGTTGGTACAACGACACCATCGTGCGCACCGCTAACGGTTGGCTCATCAGCAATCGTTTTGAACACCTCGCCTACGTCAAGCCCGCCTGATCATGCCGTTACCTTCAAAACGCAATCCCGAAGAACTTGCCCGCACGCTCGAAGCGTGGTTCAGCAAACAGTTTGGTCATGCCTGCACGATCACCGATGTTGGCATCCCCGAGGGCACCGGAATGAGTAGTGAAACATTGTTATTCACTCTCCACCACAACGGCTTAGTCGAACCCGTGGTGACACGTCTGAATCCCGACATGAACGATTGGCCAGTTTTCCCGATTTACGACATGGTGGCTCAAGCCGGAGCCATGCAACTCGTGGGTAACAACAGCAATCTTCCAGTCCCTAATGTTCGCTTCCTCGAAACTGACACATCAATATTGGGCTCACCGTTCTTGGTGATGGACCGAGTGAACGGTCGTGCTCTGCCCGATATGCCGCCTTACGTCTTTGGCGGAAGTTATATGGACGCCATGTCGGTCGACGAACGACGCGAACTAGGCCGCGAAGTTGCGCGTGTTCAAGCTCGTATTCATGCCATTGACTTATCGGCAGTCAAAGATGACATCTCTTATTTGCCTTCGCGCGAAGGTGACGCCATCGACCGCTTACTAGCCGAGCAACGCGCCTATTACGACTGGGCTCGTGGCGACCTGCGCTTGCCAGTCATTGAACAAGCTTTGAAGTGGCTCGCCGATCGCAAACCGAGCAATCCCGGACCCACCGTCATCAACTGGGGCGACGCTCGACCCGGCAACGTTTTGTTTGATGGCCTCACGCCAACTGCAGTCCTCGACTGGGAAATGGTCAATGTCGGTCCCGCTGGAATTGACGTCGGCTGGTTGATCTTTATGCATCAGTTCTTCCAGTCTTTGGCTGATGTTTTTGAGATGCCAGGCTTCCCCGAGTTCTGTCAGACCGAGGACATCATCGAAGCATACGAAGGTGCCGGTGGTCGGCACATTGAAAATCTCAATTGGTACATCGTCTACGCGAGTTTGCGTTTCGCTGCAGTTGCAATTCGGACATCGCTACGTGGCGTTGCATATGGCGAACGCGAAATGCCAAGCGATCCCGAAGACCTCATCATGCACAAGGCAATGCTCTATTCGCAGATCGCCTAGTTCTTCAGTAGTTCGGGGCGCATCGTTGAGATTTGGCGACGAATACCTTCACGCCAATCAATTGACGAATTGAATCCGACGTCATGCAGTTTCTTCAAGTCGGGAACAATTGAAGCAATAGTTGCCGTCGTCGGATTGAACGTCGGCACAATCCCGGTCAGTCGACCCATCTCTTCACACCAATCTTCGATTGACACCAACTGATCTCCGCCCCAGTTCACAATCTCAGCACCGGTATTTGCATACGAAAGCAAATACGGAATGCTGCGATTGATGTCTTCGGCGTGAATGGGCGTGTATGTCGTTGGCTGATCAATATGCACTGGCACCGCAATGTTGCGTTCCATCATCATCAAATGAAATGACATCCAACCGTACGCATCGCCATAAGGCACATTAAGCCGAGCGATCACCGTTGGAACGCCAAGTCGCTTTGCGGTGTGCTTCACCAAAACTTCACCGGCAATTTTCGAAATACTGTAGGTAGGCATGCCGGGCATCGGACGATGACTGTCGCCCAAGAGATCGGTTTCTTTGCGAGCTTCGCCATGCTTGGGTTCGTACACCGCAGTTGACGAACAGTGAAAGAACGACAACTTGTCGCTGCGCGCTGCCGCAACTTCCATTAAGTCAGCACTGCCATGTGCGTTTGAAGCAAATGCTTCGTCAAAATTGCTGCTCTTAGCCACTGCAAAGTGCAAAACGAGATCAAGATCAGCCGGCACTTCTTCAAGATTGCCTTTTGCTAAATCTATGCTGACCGTCTGAACACCTTTGTCGTGCCATGGTTGACGTTGAGCTGGATCCTTGAAACGTGCCGCGCCATAAACGGTGTTGCCTTGAGCCGCAAGTGATTCAGCCAGCGGGCCAGCGACCCAACCAGTGACGCCAGTAACCAAAATCTTTTTGCCCGTTATTAGTTGCACTTCAATCACCACAACTCGTCGGTGTATGTGTCGGTACCGAACACGGTGTTCTTGAAAGGACTGGTCCACAAATGCTTAGCCAGTCCACTTGATTCAAGATCGGCACCAAATTTTGCGTAGCCATTGGCCCATTCAGCGGCGGGATCGTGGTCAACGAAATGGATCTGCATGAAACGCTGATCTGCCTTTGGAACACGGGGCACATCCGGTGGAGCATCATCAAGCAGTGGCAACAACGTTGAGTAGTTGAAAACATCAGGTCCCCACGACGAAGCAAATGCACGAGGCGCCCAATTGTTTTGCATCCACTCGCTCATCTGCGCGTGAGTTACGCCTTCGTTCAACTCACCAACGTTGACAATGATTCCGGGATATCCGCGGTCGAGTGCAAGTTCAATATTGGTGGTGGTTTCGGTGCGAGTCATTGACCACTGGTTGTCGTACAGCTGCGTGTGAATATGCGTGCGCTCAGCGAACATGCGGCCAGTGGCATGCAGATTCTTTACAGTGTCGACGCTCCAACGATTCCAGTCGTCGTGATGACCTTTCAGCACCCAGTAAATGGCGAGATACGAACCCGACATGGGGTCTGGTGTCATCGGTGAATCAGTGGGATAGCGCAGAGCCTTGAGATCACGGGTTGAGACAAAACGATCGCCGGCGAAGGAGTACGCGCCAACAAGTACGCCACCATAAAAGTGATCGCGTTCGTACCAGCGGTTGTATTCAACTTCGTGACCCTTAGTGGGCTCGACCATCGTGAACAACAAGGTTCCAAGTTCAATTGGGTACTTCTTCATAACTCCCCCTTCAACGCACACTGGTGCGTTGCTATACCAAACTGTAGATGTTTCTGACTCAGGGTCAATTATCAATGACGAGATTTGGTTCTTCGGTCAGAATCCACTGAATGTTTGACGAGTCCATGAACTTTTCAATGTCTTCCATGACTGACGGGAAGTCTGGCTCGCTCATGTGGGCGTTGAACTGATCAGCAGAGTCAAAAATCTGAATCGTGACTCCGTCAAACGCTGGCTCATGACGGCTACCTTCGGCGGGCCATACGGCTGGATGTTGTTCGTAGCGACGAACGTACTTAGCGGCGGAGCAATTCTTGATGAGTGGCCCATGGATGTTGAACCAGTAGTCAAGAAATTCCTGATGTGTTGTTCCGGGCTTACGCTTCAGAAGTGTGACGAGTCGAATCATGATCTTGCCTTTCGTGTTATTAAATTTCTATTACAAACCTAAGAACGATCCACCATCGCAGATGATGGTTTGACCGGTAACAAAAGAAGAATCATCGCTCGCAAGGAAGAGAGCGACCGAGCCAATGTCGTCGGTGATATCGCCAACACGGCCAAGAGGCGTACGTGCCTCGATGGCTTGTTGTAGCGCTGGGTTGCGATCGAACGCCGTCAATAACGCTGGACTGCTGGCCACTGGACCAATGCAATTCACCGTGATCCCAAATTCTCCCCACTCACGCGCCAAGCTCTTGGCGATCGCCCGCTGGGCCGCTTTAGCCGGCGAATAGAGCGGGATATTCGCGCTGCCTTCAACGCCAGACGGTGACGTGATCAAAATCAGTCGCCCTCCACCCTCGCCATTGGCGCGCGCCGAAGACTGAACCAGGTGTGGCATCGCGGCGCGAGCACAAAACAAACTGGCCCACACGCCGGTGCGCGACATTGAGGTCCAGTGCTTGTCAATCTGCGCTTTTTCTAACTTGTGGGGAATCCCACCCATGAATGCGTTGTGCACCATGATGTCGAGGCGACCGAATTGCTGAACGGTACTTGCGACACACGCATCAACAGATTCTGAGACCGACACATCGGTAACGACGCATATGGCTCGTCCACCTAAAGCGCGAATTGACTCGACCACTGGCTCGCCGGTCTCGGCCCGACGCGCCGCAACGACAACAGTTACTCCTTCTTGGGCAAGACGACGAGCGATTCCCTCGCCAACGCCTTGACCCGCTCCGGTCACGATTGCAACACGATTTTCTAAACGGCGAGCATTCACATCCACAGCCCTCCATCACACACGATGGTCTGGCCAGTGACGTCACGAGCCGCTTCGCTACATAGCCACGTCACAACTCCAACTGGGCTCACTTCATTGCTTAATGATCGAGGCGCAATAGCGACAGGACCAGAAATGTTTGAGTCAATTGAGAACCAATGGGGTTCAACAGCAACAGCATTCACCGTGATGCCACTTGCTCCCCATTGACGCGCCGCAGACTTCACCAAAATCCGCGCCGATTCGGCCAGTGCTGCTTGCGGCGCATAGCAAGCACCACCTGACATACCCGTGGTCGGCACGACGACAACGATGCGCTCACAATTCGTGGTGTGGGCTTCTTGAAGAGCCGCGATCACTCGTTGCATGGGTTGTTCGTATATCTCGTCAATGTGTGCGTCAGTGAGTTCGGCGAGGCTTGATATTGATTTTTCTCCATCAAGATCAACAACAATGACTGCACTGCGCGTATCAGAATGCACTCCATCCCGAAGTACCTGTGCAAGCGTTCCTCCACCCGAAACTGTCACACTCATGAAATTCCAGTTCCTGTATTCAAATGGGCCGATACATCACCGTGAGCGTCAACAAGCATGATGCGTTGAGCAAACGCCCATTCGCCTCGTGCAATTTTTGCGAACTCATCGTGATAACGCCCTGATGCCACGACTTGCAACGGTAATACATCGGGCACATTCTGAAGAACTGTGAATTGCGAGCGGGTTCTTACCAGGGTTGGAGAATCAGCCTCAAGAATTGTGTTGGTCACGAGGTGTTTAGTGCGTGGTATTCCGTCGTAAGTCTTGACGAAATGGCGCAATACTGCTCCAACTTGTGCGCCGGGGACTGCCGACTGATCTGGCCCAGCCATGAAAACAGGAGATTCTCCAAAAAGTTTGGAGACCCCATCAAAATCACCCGCGTCAATTCGTTCGGCGTATGAGTACAACAAATTGAGGATTGCTCTTTCATCTGCGTAATTCAGCATGTTGACACCGTAGACCAACTACGGTGAAGGTGTGGCTGACAACATTGATGACCCCACCCCTATCGGCAACGTTTGGCCCATGGCCGGCGAACAGACCGACGAACTCGTGCGCGCGGCTTTCCCGCTACGTCTCGGACTCGCTGAAGGCAAAGTAGCTCTGGTGACTGGTGCTGGACGCGGTATTGGCGAAGCCACTGCTCGTCTCTTCGCAGTTGAAGGCGCCGCAGTCGTCGTTTGTGACATCGATGGAGACGCTGCCCAAGCAGTCGTTCGTTCAATTCAAGAACGCGGTGGCGAGGCTGTTGCTGTCGCAGCCGATCTCACCAAAGAAGACGACGTCGCTGCCGTAATTAACTCGGCGATTGATAGTTACGGTCGCCTTGACTGTGCCGTCAACAATGCTGGCGTGAGTGGCCGGTTCGGCTCATTCATTGACCTTCCTCTGCACGAGTGGCAACACATGATCAATGCCAATCTCACGAGTGTCTTCTTGTGCCTCAAGTACGAACTCGGCGTCATGGCTGCCCAAGGTTCTGGGGCAATCGTCAACGTGTCGTCTGGTGCGGGCGTCGTTGCCGCTCCGGGTCTTCCTCATTACACCGCAGCCAAGCATGGCGTGCTCGGTCTCACCAAGTGTGCAGCCCAAGAATTCGCCGCCAAAGGCGTGCGAGTCAACGCAATTCTTCCGGGCACAACGCGCACTCCGATGATTGAAGGATTTATCAATGGTGATCCCAAGATCGAAAAGATGGTGAGTCGCGGAATCGGTCGTGGTTATCTAGGAGAGCCATCCGAAATTGCTGAAGCCGCAGTTTGGCTGTGTAGCGATCGCGCCAGTTTCGTGTGTGGCGAATCACTCTTGGTTGACGGCGCAACCGTCTGTCGCTAAATAATCGTTACGCCCAAGACGACAAGATGTCGCCCACACTGTGTTGACCAGAATGACAAGGAACGCCGGCCTTCGCTTCGGTTCGTGAGAAGCGCGGAGCTGCTTGAGCCTGCACTACTCCGTTGATCGTGACGACTGTTCCGCGCGCCGCAGTATGGGGATGAGTCGCAACTTCACTCGGCGATAGCACCGGAGCGAAGCACGCGTCAGATCCATCAAAGATCGCTTCCCATTCGGCACGAGTCTTTGAGCGAAAGACATCAGCCATTCGTTGTTTTGCTGCTGCCCAGACTTTGCGATTGTTTTGTTCAGCAGACGCAAGAAGTGCATCGTCAGATACGCCGAGACGATGCACGAGCTCTGCATAGAACTGAGGCTCAATCGCCCCAACTGAAACCCACTTGTGATCAGAGGTTTCGTACACGTTGTAGAAATGCGCTCCACCATCTAGATGGTTAGTGCCACGCTCACCCCAAAATCCGTTGGTGAATGCCGAGAAGAATGGCCCGAGAATCATCGCTGCACCATCAACCATGGCTGCGTCAATCACCTGCCCACGACCGCTACCAAAACGTTCAACAACTGCGCACGCGACACCCATCGCCAGGACTAAACCACCACCGGCAAAATCTCCGAGAAGATTGATTGGTGGAGTTGGGGGTTGACCTTCGTAACCGACGAGATGCAGCGCGCCCGACAACGAGATGTAGTCAATGTCGTGCCCAGCGGTATGTGCCAATGGACCATCTTGTCCCCATCCGGTCATACGCCCGTAAATCATGCGCGGATTACGATCGCACACAACATCGGGTCCGATACCAAGACGCTCGCATACACCTGGTCGAAACGGATCAATGAATACATCGGCGCGATCGGTGAGATCGAGCAAAGTTGCAATATCGGTTGGACTCTTTAAGTCGAGCGCAATGCTGCGCTTACCGCGCATCATCGGATTTGTTGGCAGACGATCGCGGTTGACGCGTGCAGTAACTTCGGGTCGTTCAATCGCAATGACATCAGCACCGAGGTCAGCCAAAATCATTGCCCCGTACGGGCCTGGTCCTTGACCAACGAGTTCAATGACCCGTATTCCTTGCAGAGGACCAGCCATCGTGCTCAGCCTGCAATACCAGCGTCGGTCATTGCCTGTTGCTTGGCCCAGCGATAGTCACTCTTGCCGGCTGGTGAACGCACCATTTGATCGACCAATGTGAGTTGACGCGGGACTTTGTAACCCGCAACATGAGCACGGCAATGTTCTTGCACGCTTTCTAACGTTGGGGACGTACCAGGGCGAGCCTGTACTACTGCTGCGACGCGTTCTCCCCAACGATCATCGGGAATTCCAACGACGACAGCATCAAACACTTCGGGGTGTGCCTTCAGTGCATTCTCAACTTCTTCGGGGAAAATCTTTTCACCACCGCTATTGATGCAGACTGAACCGCGACCGATCAAGGTAATCGTTCCATCTTCTTCAAGACGAGCGAAGTCACCTGGGATCGCGTAACGCCTTCCATCAGGTGCAGTTACAAATGTCGCGGCCGTCTTTTCTGGGTCTTTGTGATAACGCAACGGAATGTTTCCGGCACGTGCCAGTCGACCCATCTCGCCCGGTTTCACTGGCAACAAATCATCACCAAGCACTACTGAGTCTCGACCAGCCTTAATTGTCGGACCACCCTTTGATTGCATACCTTTGCCAACCATCGTGATGCCATTGGCGCCGCCTTCACTTGAACCAACCGCATCGGTAATCACAACGTTCGGGAACAGATCAATGAATTGTTCTTTGCATGATTGCGAAAAGAGAACAGCGCTTGAACTGACTGCAAATAGTGACGAGAGTTCGTGCTTGTCAGGGTTGGCAGCGACGTAATCGAGCAATGGTCGAGCCATTGCATCTCCGGTGATCATGATCAAGTTGGCTTTTTCGTTTTCGACAGTGCTCCACACGTCGGCGGGATCAAACTTTCCGCGCAAAATGACTTTGTTGCCAACAAAACTCTGAGCCATCACGCTCCACTGTGATGCACCGTGCATCAAAGGAGGTAATGGATACGACACCAACGGGAAACCATTGCGTCCTTTTTCAACAAAACCTTCTGGTGACGAAACTTTCTCGCCGCTCATGATGTCGATTCCGCCACCAAGAGCCATCACTACATCGCCATGACGCCACACCACTCCTTTGGGCATGCCGGTCGTTCCGCCAGTGAACAAAAGATAGATGTCATCGTCTGAACGTGGCGCAAAATCACGAGCATCACTATTGCTCGACAACGTCTTTTCATATTCGTCGCCAATCACGAGCATTGGTAGTTGAGGAGCGACCGATCGCGCCCGATCGACATACTCGGGTTCAACGATGAGGTAAGTCAGATCGGCATTGTCAAAAAGATACGCAAGCTCATCTTCGACATAGCGATAGTTGATGTTCACCCATACCGCACGAATCTTGAAAATCGCCCACAAGGCTTCAACCCACTCGACACGATTGAGGGCGTAGATACCGACATGATCGCCAGGCTTGATTCCTTGAGCCTGCAAGTGGTGCGCCAACTGATTTGCCCGCCGATCCATTTCGGCGAATGTGCGACGAGTGCGCTCGTCCACGATGTAGTCGCGGTCTGGCCATTCATCTGCGGCTGCTTCAAAGAGGTCGGCGAGGTTATAAGTCGTTGCTGGCATATGTGTGTGCTAGCACATCACGGTCGATGAAGCCGAACCACCGCGCTTCGTAGTAGAAGATAAGGGAGCAATAAGACATTTACTAAGGAGAAATCATGTCTGGCACCGAGCACCTTTTGACCGAAGTTGTGGGACACACATTGGTGGTCACCATGAACCGACCCGAAGCCAAAAACGCCCTCAGCCCCGCAATGATCGTGGGCTTGGCCGACGCTTGGGTGCGCCTCAACGAAGACGACGACATTCGCTGTGCGATTCTGACTGGCTCTGGCGGGTCTTTCTGCACCGGCATGGACCTGAAGGCCCGAGCCAACGATGATGCTGGTCCCAACCCGTACCAAGAGCGCTGGGCCGCTGATCCCGATCTGCACTGGAAGGCACTTTTGCGTCACTACCGCATTCGTAAGCCACTGATCGCCGCCGTCGAGGGATATGCCGTTGCCGGCGGAACCGAAATTTTGCAAGCGACTCACTTGCGAGTGGCCGGCGAGAGCGCGACTTTCGGAGTCTTTGAAGCCAAGCGTGGTCTGTTTCCTGTCGGCGGCAGCACGGTTCGATTGCAGCGTCAGATCGGATACACCAACGCGCTTGAGATGTTGCTCACTGCCCGTGGATACACCGCTGCTGAAGCCAAAGAGATCGGTCTGATCGGACATGTCGTGCCCGATGGTCAAGCTATGACTAAGGCTCTCGAATTGGCCGAGATGATTTGTGCGAACGGTCCGCTCGCTGTTGAAGCAATTCTGAAGTCGGTACAAGACACTGCGGCGATGCCCGAAGTCGATGCGCTCAAACTCGAGTTCGAAATCGGCTGGCCGATCTTTGCGACGAATGATTCAAAAGAGGGCCCACGAGCGTTCGCCGAAAAGCGTGCGCCCAACTGGACCCGCACCTGACTCGGAACTAATCAGCCACTCTGTACTTTGCGTTCCACCTGTCGGTACCCAAAGTACAGAGTGGCCGTTTTTACCCACTTTGGAAGATAGTTACCGCTAGGCGGCAGCCATATTCCAAAGTGGCGGATTTTTAGGGTTTGGTGGACGAGACGAGCCACATTGCAAAGAACTGGCTTCCGCCGCCGTACGCGTGTCCTATGGCCTTCTTCGCCCCATCAATCTGATGCTCGCCGGCCTTGCCCATCACCTGCATCGCTGCCTCACCAAATCGCAGCATTCCCGATGCACCGATCGGATTACTTGAGAGCACTCCACCCGACGGGTTGACCGGCAGCGAACCACCCATTTCAGTGATGCCGTCTTCAACCCAACGCCAGCCTTCGTTGCGCGGAGCGAATCCCAAGTTCTCAAGCCACATCGGCTCAAACCAGGCGAACGGAACATACATTTCGACGACATCAATTTCTTCGGCTGGATTCTTAATTCCGCCTTTACGCCACAAATCTGCTGCACACATTTCACCAGCAACTGGGCTCACTTGTTCGCGTCCAGCGAATGCTGTTGGTTCACTACGCATTGATGTTGCGTGCACCCATGCTTTGCGTCCCGCATGCTTGTCGGCTCGCTCTTCGCTCATCAGTACCAAAGCCATCGCTCCGTCACTTGACGGACATGTTTCGATAAAGCGAATCGGGTCCCACAACATCGGAGTCTCAAGCGCCTTTTCAAGTGTCCAATCTGGTTCATGTAAATGCGCGTACGGGTTCTTGCACGCATTGGTTCGATCTTTCACCGCAACCATTGCGCCAATGTGCTTGGGCGCTCCCGATCGAGCGATGTAACCACGCACGATCGGCGAGAAGTAACCACCCGCACCGGCGTGCACTGGCATACCGAACGGAATCGGCACACTGAGCGCCCACATCGCGTTGCCATCGCTCTGCTTTTCGAAACCGATCGTCAAAACAGTTCCGTGAATTCCCGCCATCACATGTTGCGCTGCAACAATCGCCGTTGATCCACCCACAGAACCAGCAGTGTGAACACGGAACACTGGCTTGCCATGGGCGGCCAATGCATCGGCCAACCACAGTTCGGGCATTGCTACACCTTCAAGGGAGTCTGGGGCCTTGCCGATCACGATCGCGTCAACATCAGCGATCGTGATGTTGGCGTCAGCCAACGCACGGTCAACTGCTTCGCGAACTAAACCAGCAATTGAAACATCGGCACGACAAGCTGCGTGCTTTGTTTGACCTACTCCGACGACTGCACAAAGTTCAGCCATGTCACTCACCCTCCATGACGCATACCAAATTTTGTTGCAACATCGGCCCACTTGTGCAGTGAGCCAAAACTCGATCGGCTGAACCAGCAAAAATGCTTTCAGCCGCTTCCGCAAATCGTGCAAGACCTGCGGCCATTGCTGGGTTCGCCACCAATGCACCTCCGCTTGGATTGATATGCGTTGATTCGCTCAAGCCCATCGCCTTTCGCAGCAGCAGTTCTTGATGCGTGTACGGAGCGTGAAGCTCGGCAACATCGATGCGATCTTTCCCAACCCCTGCTTTTTGTGCAGCAATTGCAGCCGACGAACTCTCAGTCATTGAACGCGCACCCAAACGCTGAGTATCAATGCGGTGATCAATTCCGCGAATCCAAGCCGGTCGAGTAGCTAATCGACGTGCGATATCGCCGGCGGCCAAAACAACTGCGTTACATCCGTCTACCGGAGTTGCGCAGTCGTGTGCACGCAGAGGATTCATCGTGTACGGCATCGCCAAGAGTTCTTCGACTGATTCATTGCCCTTAGTGAACGCAATCGCATTATTGTTCGCATCACGACGACTACGCGAGGCAACTTCAGCCATCTGTCGTTCGGTCACAACACCAGCATCAAGGCATGCACGAGCTTGCAACGCAGCAAGTGCATCAAACCCGGGCTTCAGTGGTGCAACCATGTACGGATCGGTTTGCAAACTAAGAATCTGATCGATTGGCCCAGATGTTGTTTTTCCATTTGAGAAAACGAGTGCAACATCAACTTCACCAGTTTGAATTTTCACCCATGCTTCGTATAGAGCAAGGGCGCCGTCGGCCTCAACATGACTTTCAACGATCGGTGGCCATGCACCAATTGCATCAACAGCCGACACGAAGCTAAAGGGCTGACCGCTCATGTAGTCACATGATCCGTGACACCAAAAGCCAATGTCGCTTCGTTCAATTCCGACTTTGTCAAGCAACTGTTGAATGACTGGTAACAGAATTTCTACCGATGTAAAAGTGCTGTTGACTTCGCTCGGGCGTTGCGCCGTTCCGACGATTGCAATATCTCGTAGTGCCATCAGCTTGCTCCCGATTCTGTACCCATCACGCGGTCTGGCTCGCCAGTGGGACGAAAGTGTTGAATGTTTTCCAACGACGGACCCCATTCAGATTTGTCTTTCCACACTGGTTCAACTCTCATACCAATGCGCACATCTTCTGCTTCACATTCTTGGATGAGGTGTTGCATTGAAATATCAGCACCATCCAACAAAATCTGCGCAGCGACATAGGGCAACTTAATTTTCTGTCCCAAGAAGGGAACGTTGACGATACAAAAAGTTGTAATCGTTCCCTTCGGACCAACTTCCACATCACCAGCCAAAATCTTTGCGCACTTCGGGCATACGCCGTTGCGAGGTGGGAAATAAACAAGCGCACAACTTGGGCATCGCTTACCTATGAACTTGCCGGCAATCAGACCCGCTAAGTGACTAGTTGCGTTAGGACCGGCCGACCAGTTGTAGGTCACGCCGATTGGTTGGCGAAGTCGCACTAATCCATCGGCTTCACTCATGACACACCTCCAACTACATCGAAACAAGCAATGTCAGTGACGCCGCCTGGTCGTTCTTCGGCCCAGCGGACCTTCACCTTGGTTCCAGTCGCGATGTTGTCGGGCGATCCAGCATCGACTGCGTGCAACATCGGCACATCGGCCCCGTCAATGGTGATCAGAGCCCAGGCAAAAGGATGAGCCAAAGGCTGACCCTCAACCGGAGCGGACTGCCAAGCCCATGTGGAGACCGTTCCCGTATCGGATAGTGATACCCATTCGGTCAATTGGACTCCGGTCACCGGATCGAATTCAGCGGGCGGGAAATAGACCCGACCATCACTGCCGCGAGTTCCTTCAAGTCGGCATTCCGACAAAGAAGTGAAAAACCGCGACAACAATGTGCCCACAGTTCTTTTGTACGGGTACGAGACTTCTAACGGCGCGACGAAAACGTCGCCAACCATGGCGTGAGATGTTGTTCCAGACACGACAAGTTTCTTATCACGCCAACGACATCGAATGCTCATCACAACAACACTTCCCGCGCCAAACTCTTCCCGACTCGCCTCTACCTTCACCGAGCTGTTGTTGCTAGTGTCACAGTGTCGGGTCATGGGGATACTGACGATGCAGGGGGAAATCATGTCTCGTTCGTTGAAATTTGGGTCACTGAAATTTGGTCGCACATTTGCGGCACTCTCGTTAGTTGCACTCGCAACTGTCGGTTGCTCGAATCGCAACAGTGATGACACGGCTACAACTCAAGCACCTGCACCTGTGGAAACAGATGCCCCAGTGACGAGCGATGGACCCGACACAACCGATGCACCTTCTGGCCCCATGTTCGGAACGATGGCAAGCCCTTGCGGACCGGCGACTGATGCAGGCGTCCCCACAATTGCTGATGGACAAAACGGTGGCGACACCATCAAGCTCGGCACCGCGAACGACCATGGTTACGAAGGTGCCCCCGGCACCACTCTTGAAATGCTGGATGCTGCCAAGGCTTTCGCTGGTTGGTGTAACGCCCAAGGTGGCGTACGCGGTCTCCCCATCGAAATCGTCGACCTTGACGGCAAATTGTTCTCCGTTCCTCCCTCGATGGAACAAGCGTGTAGCGAAGTGTTCGCAATGGCCGGTGGTGGCTGGGTCTTTGACGACCAGATGTACCCCCGATTCCACGAATGCGGAATGATTTCATTCTCTGGCTATGCCGTGAGCGCAGCAGCGTCAATGGCCAACGGAAAAATTCAACCAATCCCCAACCCCGCTAACGAAAAGCCAGCACAGTGGCTCAACTGGGCTAGGGACACCTATCCCGAAGCAATCAAAAAGCCTGCGCTTATCTACGGCGACTTCTTAACTACCAAGAGTGTTGCCGATCAATTAGCAGCAACTATGAAAGCAGTCGGCGGATACGGCGAGCCGTCAATGATTACTTACAACCCTGCTGGCGAAGCTAACTGGACTCCTTTTGCACAAAAGTTGAAATCCGATGGCATCACATTCATGTCATTCGTTGGAACTGACTCAAACTTGGTCTTGCTCTACAAAGCAATGCGCGAAGTTGGATATGTACCAGAAGTCGTACTGAACGATGCAAACTTCTATTCGTCCATCATGGTCGCCGAAGGTAATGCAGTTGCTAACGAAGGTTTCCTTGCCCGCACGATGTACGCACCTTTCGAAGAGGCTGACAATTTCCCAGGAATGGCTTCTTACTTGGACATGATGGCGACGTACAACCCAGAGGGTCGCATCGCTGGTCTTGGCCTGCAAGCAACTTCAGCGCTCTTGATGTTTGTCACGTCCGCTAACTCATGTCTTGATAGCAACAACAATGTTCTTGAACGCGAATGTGTATTGGCTCAAGGCATGAAGATTGATTCGTGGACCGGTGGTGGGTTGCATAGCGAAACCAATCCCGCCGCAAAGACTGCACCAAAGTGCGGACTCATCATGGGCGTCAAAGATGGCAAGTGGGCTCGCGTGTACCCAGAAGTTGGTTCAGCCGACGACAATGGTGGCGGTTGGCATTGTGATGAAAACGGCGCTGTCGACATTGTGGGTGACTTCGGCGATGTCACGTCGGGCGTTGACCCAACGCGACCGAACTAAGCAACCGCTAACGACCCAAGAATTGATCTGATTTCTGATGCAAGAACTCCTGACGTTCACCATCATTGGTCTGTCAACGGGCGCAATCTATGCAGTTGTCGCTAGTGGACTCGTTGTCACCTACACAACATCGGGCATCTTCAACCTCGCTCACGGAGCGACTGGCATGTTGGCGGCCTTCACTTACTGGCAGTTGCGGTTTGACTGGGATCTGCCCGCCCCAATAGCTCTCTTCATCACATTGTTCGTTTTGTGTCCGCTGTTTGGCATCGTCACCGAACGATTCGTCATGCGCGGGCTGCAAGGTACGTCAGAAGTTGTGCGCCTCTCAGTCACAGTTGCCTTGTTTGCTTTCATGATCGGATTGGCTAACTGGATTTGGCCAAGCGATTCAAGCCGCGAAGCATTTACAAAGTTCTTTGAAGGTAACACTGTCTCAATCGGTGGAATCAACATCAGTTGGCACAAACTGATCACGTTCGGTTGCGCCATATTGGTCGCCATTGTTTTACGTCTCTTGTTGTTCCGCACTCGCATGGGCGTTGCGATGCGAGCAGTCGTCGATGATCGGGCACTGACCGAACTCAATGGTGGTCGCCCTGATCGCGTTGCAATGTTTGCTTGGTCGCTCAGTGCAATGCTCGCTGGTCTCGCCGGAATCTTGCTTGCAGGCGAACAGCAACTCAACATTGAGCCACTCGTTCTTTTGGTCATCAATGCTTATGCCGCAGCAATCATCGGTCGCCTCAAGAATTTGCCAATGACGTTTGCTGGTGCCGCAGTTCTTGGCTTGCTAGACGCGTACTACCTTCAGTTCTCTGACAAGTCTTGGTTCCCACAATCAATCATGGGATTCGGAATTTCTGGGATGCGAGCATCAATCCCCACGATCGTTCTTTTCATCGCACTTCTCGCTCGTCCACAAAGTCGACTGCGCGCGGGTGTCGTGCGTATTCGCGAACAGAATAAGGTGCCAGCTTGGAGCACATCTTTGTTAGGTGCGGTTTCGCTCATCGCGATCGTGGTTGCTATATCCGGCATGCTCACACGCTCCAACACTCTTTTGTTGCTCAACGGATTCACATTTGCCATCGTGGCCTTGTCACTTGTCCCACTTACTGGATACGCCGGCCAGATGTCGCTCGCTCCCTTGACCTTTGCTGGTCTTGGCGCAATTGCGATGTCAAAACTTCCGGGCGATGGCAACTTGCTGACATTGATTGCAGCAGTTGTCATCGTTGCGCTTGTCGGGGCTCTTGTTGCGCTCCCCGCCATTCGACTCTCCGGAATTTACCTGGCTCTTTCAACAGCAGCGTTTGCAGTGTTGGTGACAAAACTTGTTTTCAATCAGAAGCAAACTTTCATGAGTGGCAACATCTCGGTACCAGTGCTGGACATTCCATTCATTGAAATCAATACACCGCGTGGGCGCCTCATTTTGGCATCAATCGCATTCTCGGTCTTAGGTCTCGGAGTCGTGGCAATTCGTCGCAGCCGCCTTGGACGTCGTCTCATCGCGCTGAAAGACTCGCCGGCTGCAGCAGCAACGTTAGGTATGAGCCTGACCCGCACCAAGTTGGCAGCCTTTGCCATTTCGGCTGGCATCGCGGCCTGCGCAGGCGCACTATCTGGTGACAAAGTCAGTCCACAGCAATATGACTTCACTCAAAGCTTGCCCATCGTTTTGCTCACAGTTGTTGGCGGAGTCGGAACTGTTGGCGGCGCATTGTTTGGCGGATTGATGCTTGGTGGCAACTCTGTTCTTGCAACTGTCGTGCCAACGCTCAAGAACGTCACGAAAATTCTCCCTGGCACAATCGGAGTCACTCTTGGCCGCAATCCGAGTGGAGCAGCCAACCAAATTGCTGATGCTTATCGCTCACTAGCCAATCGTTGGAACCTTCTTGTATTTGCCGCGGCAGGCGCAATTGTCATCTGGATTCTTGATGCGCAATACGTCATTTCTCACTGGGCGTTCTTTATTGCTGGAGTCTTCTGGATACTTGCCGTCACCCCAAACCTCGTCGGCATTATGCAAGCGACAAAAACTCGTCGAATCATTGCGAGCATCTATCTAGGAATCGGCGTCATTGTTGCGATTTCGATTGATTGGGACAACGCCGTTGATTCAACTGGCAAGCGTCTCATCGCCTTGGTTCTACTTATTGCTTTGTTTGGAGTTGGGGCACAACGAGTCGCCGAGAATGCGCCGCGAATCCATCGCTCGTCACCTGACGTGATCGGTCTCACAAAAGATTTCACTGACGAAGAACTTGATCATGCCGAGCGCGAGTTAGGTGTGGTGCTCTGATGTCACTTCTTGAAGTTCGCGGTGTCATGGTGCGCTTTGGTGGAGTGATGGCCATTGGCGGCGTCGACCTTGATGTTCAAGCTGGCGAAGTCACTGGCCTGATCGGTCCTAACGGTGCTGGCAAGACCACCTTGTTTAACGTCATTAGCGGAATGCAAGAGCCAACTGCTGGTTCGGTCCACGTCAGCGGCGTTGACGTAACGAACGAAGCTCCGCACCGCCGAGCCAAGCGCGGTCTTGCTCGAACCTTCCAACGCCTCGAATTGTTTAGTTCGCTGACCGTGCGTGACAATGTGCGCGTCGCCGCCGAACTTGCGGCACTCACAAATATCGATGAGACAGTTGACAATCTGCTTGAAAAAGTTGGAGTGAGTGATCTAGCCGAACAAACAGCGGGCGATCTTCCCACCGGATCAGCACGCCTCGTCGAGATTGCCCGCGCTCTGGCAACTGGTCCGCGTTTACTACTTCTTGACGAACCTGCTTCTGGTCTCGATGAAGCAGAAAGCGATCGGCTTGGAGTACTGCTTCACGAACTCACCGCCGATGGACTTGGTGTTTTACTTGTTGAGCACGATATGAGTTTGGTGATGCATGTGTGCGATCGAATTTTCGTACTCGATCTCGGATTTATCATTGCAAACGGCACGCCTCATGAAATCCAGCACGACCCCAAGGTGCTTCACGCGTATCTCGGAGCGCCATCATGACAAACCCGATTCTTGAACTGCGCAATGTTCGCGCCTCGTACGGATCAATTGAAGTACTCCACGGAGTCAATCTTTCGATCGGCCGCGGAGAAGTTGTCGCCCTACTTGGTCCAAATGGCGCAGGCAAGAGCACCATGATCAAAGTTGTCAGTGGACTCTTACGACCCACATCTGGTCAACTTATTGTTGGTGGTCGCGACGTCACCGGAGCCGCAGCAAATGCACTCGCTCGAGCTGGGTTGTGCACGATCCCTGAAGGGCGCGGTATTTTTCCCAACCTCACGGTTCGTGAGAACCTGCTCATGGCTACTTATAGCGGCCACAAGTTGTCAGACATTGAAGAGAGCACCTACACACGGTTCCCTCGACTCAGCGAACGTCGCACCCAGCTAGCAGGGACCATGTCGGGCGGCGAACAGCAGATGTTGTCGTTGGCTCGTGCTCTAGCCACGAATCCCGTCATTTTGTTGCTCGACGAGTTGTCAATGGGGCTCGCTCCGTTGATTGTCGCCGAGCTCTATCAGCAAGTGGCGGCAATCGCCGCAGAAGGTGTTTCGGTTTTAGTAGTCGAGCAGTTTGCCCGTACAGTGCTCGGTGTTGCTGATCAAGCGGTGTTACTAGCCCACGGGAAAGTTCAAGTCTCAGGTAAAGCATCTGAAATCGGTGAAGATGTACTTGCTGGCGCATATCTAGGTTCATAATTCTCTTACACACAAAGAAACGGACACGACCATGAACGAAGATCGAATCCAAACCTTTACCGAAGAAATCGGCGAATTGAAGCTACGCGGCGCTCGCGCCGATCGTGAACGCTGGTTATTGATCTTGGGCGGTCTCGGCCTTGTCGCCGGAGTCGGGCTTGCGATCTTTGGTGGATTCCAAGCAAGTGGGACAACCGAACTGGGAGACCAAGTTGCATTCTTGGCAACGGGCACATTGATTGGCCTCGCGCTCGTGATTGCCGGAGCCGCGTTGTTTGTTCGTTACTCAATTGCTCGCTTTATGCGCTTTTGGTTAGTTCGTCTCGTTCACGAACACCGGAGCGAAACTGATCGAGTCATCGGTGCCCTCAAGGACATCGAAACAAAACTCACTAAGTAGTTTTTAACGTAGTTCTTAACGAGCGCGGTAGGTGCCGCCACCAAGACCACTGGTGTCCTTGTTCAAACGCTTTGACAAGTGCATGCCCTCAAGAATGAACTCAACGGCCGCCGCAACACTCGCAGCACTGTCATCGCCTGCAATGAGTGAGTCAACAATGGGTCCCAATGATGGGATGTCGCCAATGAGCATTGCTTGTTCTTCTGAAGGCACGTCTTCACCAGTGTGAACGATTGCGCCTTCTTCAAAAGCAGTCAGTACCGCGCCGGTCAACTCGGGGCTGACAACTTCGCGATACACGGTCAGAACTGAAGCCTTAATGAGGTCGCGTAGCACTTGTCCTTCACGACCTTCTTCAAGCGCTTCGATTTCAATCTTGCCGCCAGTTGATGCAGCGAATGCATCAAGGTCACAGACTCGGGGCACAACATTGGTTTCGCCCAAGCGGAGACCACGACGCAAAGCATTAGCAGCCATCACTTCATAGTTGCTCACACTCAAGCGAACACTCACACCACTGCGCTGATTGACCTGGCTGCTATTGCGCGCCAACTGACTAAAGGTCGCAACTACGAGTTCCATGTATGGCGGAACTGAAACCTTGACGTCGCCGACACTTGGCGGACGCGCTTCTTGGCGAATGATTTGCACCTCTGTTGTCGCTTCAAGCGGATAGTGCGTACGAATCTGGCTACCAAAGCGATCTTTCAATGGCGTAATGATGCGACCACGGTTCGTATAGTCCTCGGGGTTGGCTGATGCAACAAGCAAAACGTCGATTGGTAAACGAATCTTGTAACCGCGTACTTGCACATCGCGTTCTTCAAGAATGTTCAACAGACCTACTTGAATACGCTCAGACAAGTCTGGGAGTTCGTTGATGGCAAAGATGCCACGGTTTGTACGCGGCACGAGACCGTAGTGCAATGTGAGTTCATCACTGAGGTAACGACCTTCAGCAACTTTAATGGGGTCAACTTCACCAATGAGGTCGGCAATAGAAGTGTCGGGAGTCGCCAACTTTTCGCCGAAGCGAACATCTCGATGGATCCATGTGATGGGGGCTTTGTCGCCTTTTTGTTCAACGAGATCACGCGCGTGCTTCGAGACAGGGTTATACGGATCGTCATTAATCTCGCTACCCGTGATGATGGGCAACCATTCATCAAGCAGCCCAGTCAAACTGCGAATCATGCGGGTTTTTGCCTGGCCACGTTCACCTAAAAAGATCACATCGTGTCCGGCCAAAATTGCATTCTCTAGTTGTGGCATCACGGTGTCTTCGTAGCCGAGAACTCCTTCAAACAACGGCTGCTTAGCCATGATGCGCGCGACCGCATTACGGCGCATCTCTTCTTTGACAGGACGTGAGACCCAACCCGATGCTTTGAGTTCACGAATATTGGCCGCTGAGGGTGCCGGGGAAGAAGACATATCTTGAGAGTAATCCCCCATCATTGAAACGCAATGATCGTGCCCTTTCTCCACTACCGTTTGAGGTGTGACCACATCGACCGCGCATGAGAGTGAGAATTGGACAACTCTCGACCTCGCTGGTCAATGGCGAGTCACCAAAGCCACCGACGATGCCTTGCGCACCAGCGTTGGACTCGATACCGACGATGAAGAATGGCCCACAATCTCGGTTCCGGGCCATTGGCAGTCTCATCCGCAATTTGCCACCCAAAATGGTCCCCTTTTATATCGCAAAGATTTTGAACTTGCTGTGCCTCATGATGGCGAACGGCGCTTCATTGTTGTCGACGGACTTTTCTACCAAGGTGACGTCTGGCTAGATGGTGCCTACCTGGGTGACCCCGAGGGTTACTTCGTCCCACACGCTTACGACATCACGGCTCTTTCGAAACTTGATACCGAACATGTTCTCGCAATCGGCGCAACATGCAGTCCACAGCGAGACAAAAAAGCCAAGCGCAATATCACCGGAGTCTTTCAACATTGGGACTGCATCGACCCCAATTTCAATCCCGGTGGAATTTGGCGCGGAGTACGCATTGAACGATCAGGACCCGTACGCATAGACACCATACGAGTTCTGTGTCGAGATGCCAATGAGGCTCGCGCCAATGTCCGCCTCAGCGCTCGACTCGACAGCAATGGTGATTTACCCGTGCGAATCATCACCTATGTCAACAACAAAGTTGTCGACGAAATCGAGAAGTCTCTCGCTAGCGGCATCAACAGCATTGACTGGGATATCGACATCAAAGAACCCAAGTTGTGGTGGCCGTGGTCACTGGGCCAGCAAAACCTCACCGATATTCGAGTTGAAGTTGTGCACGAGAACACAATCAGTCACTCAGTTAGTCGTCGTACCGGGTTACGCGAAGTTGCTGTTCAAGATTGGGTGTATTCAATCAATGGTGAACGCATCTTTTTGAAGGGTGCAAATCTTGCGCCAACGCGTGCCATGTTGGGTGATGCCACCGATATCGAATTACGACGCGACATTGAATTGGCTCGTGAGGCTGGCCTCGACTTAGTGCGTATTCACGGCCATATCTCGCGGCCCGAGTTATATGACGCTGCTGATGAACTGGGCATGTTGGTCTGGCAAGACTTTCCACTGCAATGGGGATACGCCCGACAGATTCGTCGCGAAGCAGTGCGCCAAGCCGAAGAAGCGGTCAACTTACTTGGGCATCATCCGTCAATCATGACGTGGTGTGCGCACAACGAGCCGTTCACGTTCAATGTCACTCCGGGCCAATCTTTTGACATCAGGAAAATGGCCATTCCATTTTTAGCTGGTCACCAACTTCCAACATGGAACAAGAGCGTTCTTGACCGTTGGGTCAAGCGTTCATTTGAGAAGGCCGATGTCACACGACCAGTGATCGCTCACAGCGGAGTGTTGCCTCACTTACCCACACTTGATGGCACCGACAGTCACTTGTACTTCGGTTGGTACCACGGCGATGAACGTGACCTCCCTGGCTTCGCCGCGAAGATCCCGCGACTCATGAGATTTGTGAGCGAATTTGGCGCGCAAGCGATTCCCGAATCTGCAGAATTCATTGATACTTCGGCATGGCCCGTTCTCGATTGGGAGAACCTGGAAAACAAATTCGGCATGCAGCGAGGCAACTTTGAAAATCATGTCCCTGTCGCGTCATTTGACAGTTTTGAGGAATGGCGTCTTGCGACGCAGGTATACCAAGCCGATGTCATTCGCTACCACATCGAAACTCTGCGGCGATTGAAGTATCGACCAACGGGCGGCTTTTGCATGTTCGCGCTCAACGATGCGATGCCCATGATTTCGTGGAGTGTCCTTGATTACAAACGCGTTCCTAAATTGGGATACACCGCACTCGCCGAAGCTTGCCGTCCGGTCATTGTGACGGCTGATCGCCTGCCGCAATCAATGCGCCCCGGAGATCAAGTTCGCGTTGCCCTTCATGTCGTCAGCGATTTACATCGCGAACTAGAGAATGCAACAGTCACCGCGACTGTTGAATCAATTGGAGATCCGCAGGTCTGGCAATTTGAAGGCGCGATTGCCGCGGACGACTGCACCCTGGTTGGGCACATCATGATTACCGCACCGTTCGCTGAAGGCCCAGTGGTATTAGACCTCACGCTCGTGAGCGGTGATGTGGTTGCGACAAACCGTTATCAAACGGTCGTCATAGCAAATTAGTTGCGCGAGATTTCTTTGCGGTTCTTCAACTTGGACTTGCGATAGTCCTTGTTCATGAGCGCAATGACATCAATCGAAATTTCTTTCGGGCAAGCTGCTTCGCATTCGCCGTGGTTGGTGCATGAACCGAAGTACTCGTCCATTGTCTCAACCATGGCTTCGGTGCGCTTGTAACGCTCGGCCTGGCCCTGAGGCAACAAGTTCAGGTGAGCAATCTTGGCACCAGTAAACAAGTTGGCTGCACCATTGGGGCATGCGGCAACGCACGCACCACAACCGATGCACTCAGCTGCGTCCATCGCGGCATCAGCAACGCTCTTCGGAATCGGAATGAGGTTCGCATCGGGGGCTCCACCGGTGTTCGCCGAGATAAACCCACCTGATTCGATAATGCGGTCAAAAGCTGAACGGTCAACCATCAAATCTTTGATGATTGGGAATGCTGAGGCACGCCACGGCTCAATGACGATCTCGTCACCGCTCTTGAACTTGCGCATGTGCAACTGACACGTTGCAGTACTGCGCTCGGGACCGTGAGCCTGACCATTGATCATCAATGAACAAGTTCCACAAATTCCTTCACGACAGTCGTGGTCGAACACCACGGGCAACTTGTTCTCGCCGATGAGTCCTTCGTTGAGAACGTCGAGCATTTCGAGGAACGACGCTTCGTCGCTGATTTCGGGCATGACGTATTCCTCGAAGTGGCCCTTTTCGGCCGGACCTGACTGACGCCAGATTTTGAGTTTGAGGTTCTTAAGATGGTTGCTCACTTGTAGCTCCGTGTCGCTAGGTGAATTGCTTCAAAATTGAGTTCTTCTTTATGGCGGATCGACTTGGTGGGATCACCAGTCCATTCCCAAGCTGCAACGTGAGCGAACTTCTCGTCGTCACGCATCGCTTCGCCTTCTTCGGTCTGGTATTCGGCGCGGAAGTGGCCGCCACAACTTTCTTCACGCTCGAGAGCATCACGGCACATCAACATGCCCAACTGGAAGAAGTCATCAACACGACCAGCTTTTTCAAGCGTCTGGTTCATGCTCTCGGCATCACCAGTAACGCGCAAGTCCTTTTGGAATTCTTCGTACAAGGCGGGCAGTTCTGACAAAGCTTTTTCAAGACCCTGTTGTGTGCGCTCCATGCCGCAATAATCCCAAATGATGCGCCCAACTTCGCGGTGGAAGTAGTCGGGCGAACGAGTTCCCTTGATGTCGACGTAGCCCTGATAACGAGCTTGTGCGGCCATCTCAGCTTCTTTGAATGCTGGGTGATCGGTGCCCGGAATCGGCTTGTTCAACATGGGTGCCAAGTAGTTACCTATTGTGTACGGCAACACGAAGTAACCGTCGGCCAAACCTTGCATGAGCGCTGAAGCACCCAAACGGTTTGCGCCGTGATCGGAGAAGTTCGCTTCGCCAGCAGCATACAAACCAGGAATGTTCGTCATGAGTTCGTAGTCGACCCACAAACCGCCCATGGTGTAGTGCGTTGCTGGGTAAATACGCATCGGCATGTCGTACGGATTTTCTCCGGCAATGCGCTCGTACATTTCAAACAAGTTGCCATAACGCTCTTCAACAACTTCTTTACCAAGACGATTGATGGCATCGCTGAAGTCGAGGTACACACCATTCTTCAATGGACCAACACCACGACCCGAGTCGACTGAACGCTTCGCAGCGCGTGACGAAATGTCGCGAGGTGCCAAGTTTCCGTAGCTCGGATACAAACGCTCGAGAATGTAATCGCGCTCTGCTTCTGGGACCTGTGCAGCCGGACGAGTTTCGTCGGGATTCTGCGGAACCCACACACGACCGTCATTACGCAATGACTCTGACATGAGTGTCAGCTTTGATTGCGTGGGGTCGCTCTGCGGAATGCAGGTCGGGTGAATCTGCGTGTAGCACGGATTCGCAAATGTTGCGCCCTTGCGGTGCGCACGCCAGGCAGCGGTGACGTTGCAGGCCATTGCATTGGTTGACAAGAAGAACACGTTTCCGTATCCGCCAGTTGCCATCACGACTGCATGAGCTGAATGCGAAACAACTTCACCATTCACCAAGTCGCGCGTCACAATGCCGGCGCAACGACCTTCGATGGTGACGACGTCAACGAGTTCGGTGCGATTGAACATGCGCACATTGCCAAGACCAATCTGGCGAGCAAGTTGCTGGTAAGCACCGAGCAACAATTGCTGACCGGTCTGGCCACGCGCGTAGAACGTACGACTGACTTGTGCGCCACCGAATGAACGGTTGTCAAGCAATCCACCGTATTCACGAGCAAAAGGCACACCTTGCGCAACCATCTGGTCGATGATGTTGACCGATACTTCAGCCAAGCGATGCACGTTGGCTTCACGTGCTCGGAAGTCTCCGCCTTTGATGGTGTCGTAGAACAAACGATGAACGCTGTCGCCGTCACCCTGATAATTCTTGGCCGCGTTGATTCCACCTTGTGCAGCAATTGAGTGCGCACGACGCGGTGAATCATGGAAAGTAAAAACATCAACTTGGTAACCAAGTTCGGCCATTGTCGCCGCAGCAGATGCACCGGCGAGTCCTGAACCGACAACGATGACTTTGAACTTGCGCTTGTTGCCAGGCGCAACCAACTTGGCATCTTCTTTGTAGTTATTCCACTTGTCATTAATTGAACCAGCGGGAATTTTGGAATTGAGTGTGATCGTCATTTTGAATATCTCCTAGTAATTCCGTACGTACCGGTCAGCCGACAACGCCGGCAAGAACTGCAATGGGGAACGAAACATTGCCAACGACGATGATCGTGGCAAAAGATGTGGCAATAGCCCGACGCCATTTGTTGAATCGCGGATTGTTCCAACCGAGCGACTGGAACAAACTCCACACACCATGGAACAAGTGAGTACCAAGTGCGATGTTGGCCAAGATGTAGAAGATCGCAACTGGAACTCGCTCGAGACTAAACGCAACTGCACCGTAAACATCTTTGATGCCTTCAGCGTCTTTTGTTCCGACATATGAGTTCACCGAACCCGCACCAAAGGTGAGGTCAAGTAAGTGCCAAATCAAGAACAACAAAACAATGATGCCCGTGTAGCGCATCGTGCGACTAGCGAAGCTTGCGACTTGATAATCGCGTTCACTCTGGTACTTCACCGGACGTGCTTGCTTATTCAGTACGGTCAACGAATACGCCGCGTGAATGTGCAGGACAGCCATGGTCAACAATCCGCCACGAAGAATCCACAGCATGGCCTTCTCAGGAAGAATTGGGTACAGCAACTTTTCTAAGAAGTGCGCGTAATGGTTGAGGTCGCTTTGACCCATGTACATCTTCAGGTTGCCGATCATGTGGAAGAGCACAAAGCCCAGCAAACCAATACCGGTAATCGCCATGACGTACTTCTTGCCAACGGCTGTTCCATATAGATCAATCAAGAACGGCTTGCGCTTACGAGCTGCTCGTTCGATTGCGGTTCCGGAAACCGGACCCCTCTTCATCACTGTCTGCGCCATCGTGACCTGCGCCTTTCAAAAACGGATGCGGTTCATCACACGATGAACCCGCTGAGACGCTACCCCCACCGTGCCCACCACCCTGAAATCAACCGCCGAAAAAGCCCGCAACTCGACAACCGTCACAATCCGCTCTTCAAAAATATCTCAAACTTTCCCGCCTGGAATGCCCTGTGATGTCGCTCTGAGCCTCACCAATTCTCTACAATTCATTCGCCCCTGGTGGGCGGCCAACCGGGCTGCCCCCATCGTGTCCCAAGGAGCTAACTGGTGTTTTCACTATTTGCCGCAGAAGGCGGATGGCAGACATTCACTCTCAAAGGTGGTGAGTGGGCTGTTTTGTGGTTATCCGCAGCAGCTGCACTTCTCGCCCTCGGAGTCGGATTCTTCCTCGTCCGTAAAGTCCTCGCCGAAGATCAGGGTTCGCCCAAGATGCGCGAAATCGCCAAAGCCATTCAGGTTGGCGCTTTGGCTTATCTCAAGCGCCAATTCAAGACCATCGCGGTCATCTTGGTGCCTTTGGCCATCATCGTCTTTGTCACCTCGACCAAGATCTTGAAGCCAGACGACACGGTCGCTTTGTCCTTCGGTCAAGCTGGCTTGTGGCGCACCGTCGCCTTTGTTTTGGGCTGTTTCGCTTCGGGATTGACCGGTTATATCGGTATGACCTTGGCAACCCAGGGCAACGTTCGTACCGCAGCAGCAGCCCTCAGTGGCAGCATGCCTAAGGCCCTCACCGTGGCATTCCGCACAGGTGGCGTTGCCGGCATGTTCACCGTTGGTCTCGGCCTTCTTGGTGCCACCGCCATCATCATGGCTTTCCAGAACACCTCGTCAGTGATCCTCGTGGGCTTCGGCTTTGGTGGCTCGCTGTTGGCGTTGTTCCTTCGAGTCGGTGGAGGAATCTTCACTAAGGCTGCTGACGTCGGCGCCGACTTGGTGGGCAAGGTCGAAGCAGGTATTCCTGAAGACGATCCTCGCAACCCCGCGACCATCGCCGACAATGTGGGCGACAACGTGGGCGACTGCGCCGGTATGGCTGCTGACCTTTTTGAGAGTTACGAAGTCACCTTGGTGGCCTCGATCATTCTCGGTGTGGCCGCGTTCAACTCAATCGGCCTCAACCCAGCTCTTGGCTTGGTGTTCCCCTTGGCCGCTCGTGCCATTGGTGTCATCGCCTCAATCGCTGGCGTTTTCGCCGTGAAGGCCAAAGACGACGAGACCGACGCTTTGAAGCCCATCAACCGTGGCTTCTTAGTGGCTGGCGTTTTGACCTTGGTCGGAACCTTGGCTTTGGCCCTCGGATACGTGGGCAACGACAAGGGAACGCAGAACGATGATGGGACCGCAGTGCTCTTGAGTGGCGCCGGCTGGCGCGTCTTTGGTGCAGTAGCCATTGGTTTGATCTTGGCCCAGTTGGTCTCACGTCTGACCGAGTACTACACCAGCACGCACTACCGACCCGTGCAAGAAATTGCTGAGTCGTCAGAAACTGGCCCGGCAACAGTCGTGCTTTCGGGTACCGCTTACGGTCTTGAGAGCTCGGTGTACGCCGTTGTCGCGATTGCGATCGCAATCGGTGCAGCCATCGGCCTCGGTGGTGGCAACCTCACCTTCAGCTTCTACCTCGTCGCCTTGTGCGGTATGGGAATGTTGGCCACTACTGGAGTCATCGTTTCTGAAGACACCTTCGGCCCCGTCAGCGACAACGCTGCTGGTATCGCCGAAATGTCTGGCGAATTCCACGGTGAACCCGCAAAGATCATGGTTGCACTCGACGCAGTGGGTAACACCACAAAAGCTGTGACCAAGGGCTTCGCCATTGGTTCAGCCGTGATTGCTGCTGTGGCCTTGTTCGCCTCATACATCGAAACCGCTGGTGCAAACCTGAAGAACAGTGTTGGCGAGCCGCTTGTTGACACCGTCACCAACCTTGCTGATGGCGTCTTCAAGTTGCCAGAACTGGCGATCAACGTAGCTGAGCCCAAGGTCTTCATTGGCCTGCTCATCGGTGGCGCTGTTCCGTTCTTGTTCTCGGCACTCGCAATTCGTGCCGTTGGCCGCACCGCTGGTGTTGTCGTTCAAGAAGTTCGTAACCAGTTTGCTGACGGCGGCATCATGGCCGGCACGAAGCAGCCCGATTACGGCCCCGTGATTGACATCTGCACCAAGGCTTCGCTACGCGAACTCACCACGCCCGCATTGCTGGCTGTGTTGGCTCCCGTTGTCATTGGCTTCGGTATCGACTGGAAGGCTCTCGGCGCATTCTTGGCCGCGGTCATCTTGGTCGGTCAGTTGATGGCCAACTACCTCAGCAACGCTGGTGGTGCTTGGGACAACGCCAAGAAGTACATCGAAGATGGTAACCATGGTGGCAAGGGCAGCGAGTCTCACAAGGCCGCAGTCATTGGTGACACTGTTGGTGACCCGTTCAAGGACACTGCAGGCCCAGCATTGAACCCGCTCATCAAGGTGATGAACTTGGTGTCATTGTTGATTCTTCCAGCAATCATTACGCAGGCCGACAACAACATTCGCTACGTCATTGCTGGCGTCGCGTTGGTTGTTCTCATCGGCGCAGTGATCTTCTCTGGTCGTCAAAGTGGCGGAATCGCTACCTTGAACAAAGAAACCGCTGCTGCTCACTGAGTCAACAGTTCATAGAAGTCAGTCGCAAGACTGAAAAGAGGCGCCCGCAAGGGCGCCTCTTTTGTTTGTCGATATACAGAGAACGGCCATACCGATGTAGCGGCAAGTAAGGTCAAGACATGCTCGCATTGTTTGATATCGAATCCTGGCTCGACAAAGGTGGACTCGTTCTCTTGGCAGCCATCGTGTTTGCCGAATCCGGATTACTCATTGGGTTTTTCTTGCCCGGTGATTCGTTGCTCTTTATCGCTGGATTCTTGTCATCAACCGCCGGAGGCAATGTTCTTCCGGCCCTACCAATCGTTGCTCTCGTCACTTTCGTTGCGGCCGTCACCGGCGACCAAGTTGGCTACCTCTTTGGACGCAAGGTTGGCCCGAGTTTGTTTGATCGGCCTCAGAGTCGACTCTTCAATCCGAAGAACATTGAGAAAGCCCACGCATTTTTTGAGAAGCATGGTTCGAAGACCATTGTGATGGCGCGCTTTGTCCCCGTCGTACGAACCTTCGCACCGATCGTCGCCGGTGTCGGCAAGATGAACTATCGCACTTTTGTTATTTACAACATCGTTGGCGGAGTCCTGTGGGGTATCGGCATCACAACTCTTGGCTATTTTTTGGGCGAAGTGTCATGGATTGAAAGCAATATTGAAATAGCCCTCATTTTGATCGTCGTCATCTCGGTACTTCCGATGGCGATCGAAATTTGGCGGCATCGTCGCTCCACCCACAACTGATTGTTTTCGCTGGCAGAATAAGTTCCATGAGCACGAACCCCGTTCGCTATTTGAGCCTTGAGTGGATTGACGCACTCACTCAAGCCGTCGCATCAAATGAAGCGATTGCCGCAATCGCCGGCGAACATACGGTTGGCATTACCCAAACCGTGACAGGTGGACCCGAAGGTGACGTCACCTATCACTTGCAAGTAGCCGATGGTCGCGCGAGTTTTGGTGCAGGTGCCGCGTATCCAGAAGACGTGCGCTTTGAACAAGATTGGGAAACTGCAACTGCAGTCGCAACCGACAAGCTCAATGCTCAACAAGCTTTCATTACTGGACGTATTCGCCTCTACGGCAATCAAGAAAAATTGGTTGCCAGTACACCAGTGTTTGCAGCACTCGATCAAGTGTTTTCTACGGTGCGTACATTCACCGAATACCGCTAAGCAGTTCGTTATTTCTTTGAAGAAATAACTGCTAGAGCGACGCCACACAATGCTCCACCGACTAGATACGGCGAACCAATTGACACGTGGTCGTACAACACGCCAGCAATCGCCGGGCCAGCAACTCGACCCATTGCATTCACGCCTTGCTGAAACCCAAGAGCTTCGCCACGGCGATGATCGGGCACACGACCCGACACCAAACTCGACAAGTTCGGTGTTACTAAACCTTGCCCGACAGTCAATAGAGCCAATGCCACAATCAGGAGCGTCCAGTTTTCGGCGGCAGACAACACGATTAAACCTGCACTGTTGAGAACTAAGCCCACCTGCAACGAACGTTGCGTTCCTAATTTGGCGTTAATGGGTCGAATCAAGCCGCCTTGCACACCAACTAAAACAATGCCGACGCCAACGAAAATTGCCGCAACTCCACCCTCGGTCAAACGAAAGCGATCACCAGCAAGCAGCGAGAACGTTGCTTCGAATCCGCTGAATGCCACGATGGCTGCGAAGCCCGCAACCGCGAGCCCCCACAAGCGCACTTTGGCTCCGGTGTCATTTTTGGCAGCTTCACGAGCGGCCTGGCGCACATCGGCTGGTCGAGTTTCTGGCAAACGACGCCATGCCACCGCAGCGTTAATCAATGCAACGGTGCCCGCAACAAAGAACGGAATGTGTTCGCCACCTAAAGATGCCAAGCCGCCAAGGGCCGGTCCAACAACAAATCCCACACCGAATGCGGCGCCTAACAGACCCAGCAAACGAGGGCGTTCTGAAGGTGGCGCTAGATCGGTGACCGAGCCCTGAGCAACTGCCACGCTTGCGCCTGATGCCCCGTCAAGAATGCGACCGAGGAATAACACCCACAATGCGCCGGCCGCTCCAGTCACAAATGAACCGACTGCAGTACCAAGTAACGAAATCATGATGACAGGCCTGCGACCAATACGGTCAGATAGCCGACCAAGAATCGGCGCGAAAACTAATTGTGCTAACGAAAAGGAAGCGAACAACAATCCCACTTCAAGCCCGCTCGCACCGAAACGCTCGGCGTAACGACCCAAGATTGGGACAACAATGCCAAAGCCCACGAGATCGAGGGCAACGGTGAGCCAGATTGTGCCAAAACCTTGGGGCAACGGAACTTTTGCAGCCTTGTCACGATGGCCTACGGACTTCTTGAACACGATGATTCACCATACGTCAACGACGTACGGTGGTGCCTGCTTTATTCGTTTCTACAATCCAACCGGCCGCCGTTAACTCGGTGCGCAAAGCATCGGCCGTTGCGAAATCTTTAGCCGCGCGCGCTGCATCAAGTGCCGCTGCTTTGTCAGCAATCTCTGATGGGATTTCAGATGCTTGCTTGAGTTCTAAACCAAACGCAAGACAAATCTCATTCACTGCCGCCGACAGAGAAGCGGCAGAGGCTTCGTTTGCATCGAGTGCCGCATTCGCCCGACGCACCGTTTCAAAGAGCAACGCAACCGATGACGAAGTATCGAGATCGTTATCCATGAATTCGCGAAACTTCGCGATCACTTCAGAATCTGGAGTGGCTCCTAGTGCAACAGCTGCTGTGCGGGCCGCAAATGAATCAAGGCCGGCTAACGCGTTGACCGAAGCATCAATATTGTCTTGCCCAATACGAACTGGCCCGCGATAGTGCGTCTGCAATAAAACCAAGCGATAGGCGCGCGGGTCGTAATGATCAAGAAGATCAAGAAGATTGGCCACATTGCCCAAACTCTTCGACATCTTTTCGCCTTCGGTGTCAACGACGAAACCGTTGTGCATCCAGTGATTAGCAAATGTTTTGCCAAGAGCAACAGCTTGGGCGCGTTCGTTTTCATGGTGCGGGAACTTGAGATCCATACCGCCGCAGTGCAGATCGAATCCTTCGCCCAAAATGTCGAGACTCATGACGACACATTCGCTGTGCCAACCAGGTCGACCGTCGCCCCAGGGCGAAGACCATGCTGGCTCTCCTGGCTTACTGAACTTCCATAACGCGAAGTCGGCAGGATTCTTTTTGTTGCCGGCGCCAAACACTTCGCGATCGCCACCACCCGACAACATGTCATCAAGACTTTGGTGAGCAAGTAGTCCGTAATCGGGCACATTTAAGACATTGAGATACACGCCATCTTCAGTGACGTAAGCATTGTCTCGGCTGATGAGTTCGCCGATCATATTGACCATTGATTCGACGTAGTCAGTCGCGTGCGGCACGTCAGTGGGGCGCTGAACATTGAGTTTACCCATCGCTTTAAACCACACGTCTTCGCACTTATGGGTGATTTCTTCCCACGGGCGACCTTCTCTGTTGGCGCGGTCAATGATCTTGTCGTCGATATCGGTGATATTCGAAACCAGACGGACCTCTAAACCCGACCATTCGAGGTAGCGGCGCAAAATGTCGTACACCAAGGTGGCTCGCCCATGACCAAGGTGGGGTGGACCATAGACAGTGGGGCCACACAGGTAGATACCGACTTTTCCGGGGGTGCGCAAAGCGAGTTCGCGGACCTCTGAAGTTGCGGTGTCGTACAGCCTGAACATGACAAACGAGCCTACGCCCCCACGGCCTAGACACCTATAACCTGCAACCCATGGCAGTGACCGAATCGGCATTTGATCCGACCCAAATTCCCGAAAAGCCCACCCTCGACGGCATCGAAGCCGAATGGGCTCAACGTTGGCAAGACGAAGGCGTCTACGCCTTCAATCGCTCAGCTATTCGTGATCAGGTGTACTCAATTGACACGCCACCGCCGACAGTCAGCGGTTCGCTGCACATGGGCCACGTCTTTTCGTACACCCACACCGACACCATCGCGCGCTACCAACGTATGACCGGTAAGTCGGTCTTCTATCCGATGGGATGGGATGACAACGGTTTGCCGACCGAACGTCGTGTACAAAACTTTTTCGGGGTGCGTTGCGACCCGAACGTTGCATACCAACCCGGCTTCACTCCCCCATTTCGCGGTGACCCGCCTAAAGATCATCAGCCCATTGCAATTTCACGACCCAACTTCATTGAGTTGTGTGAAGAACTCACGCACGAAGATGAAAAAATCTTCGAAGACCTCTTCCGACGACTTGGGTTGTCAGTTGATTGGGACTATCTCTACACAACTATTGAAGACCGCAGTCGTCGCGCTAGTCAACGCGCTTTCTTGCGCAACTTGGCTCGTGGCGAGGCATACACACAAGAAGCACCAACTCTGTGGGACGTTGATTTCAAAACTGCTGTCGCTCAAGCTGAACTCGAAGATCGTGAACGTTCAGGTGCCTACCACAATGTGGCGTTTGCACGTAGCGACGGTCAGGGCGACGTTGTCATTGATACAACACGACCAGTTTTGTTAGCCGCTTGTGTTGCACTCGTTGCTCATCCCGATGACGATCGTTACAAACCTCTTTTCGGCAAGACGGTTCGTACACCGCTGTACGGAGTCGAAGTTCCCGTCCTCGCTCACCCACTTGCGCAAATCGACAAGGGCACTGGTATCGCCATGATTTGTACGTTCGGTGACCTCACCGACGTGATTTGGTGGCGTGAACTCAATTTGCCAACTCGCGCCATCATCGGTCGCGACGGTCGCATCATTGCTACTCCACCAAACGGACTTGAATCTGCGAGTGGAATTGCGGCATACGAACAAATCGCCGGTTTGTTCATCAACCAAGCACAAACCAAAGTTGTGGAAATGTTGCGTGAATCCGGAGCAATGCTCGGCGAGCCGCGCGCCATTATGCATCCAGTGAAGTTCTTTGAAAAGGGCGATCGCCCGCTTGAAATCGTGACAAGCCGTCAGTGGTACATCCGCAATGGTGGTCGCGATACCGATCTTCGCGGCGCACTCTTGAATCGCGGCGAAAACTTGGTGTGGCACCCCGACCACATGCGTCATCGTTATTCCAATTGGGTTGAAGGACTCAATGGAGACTGGCTGATTAGTCGCCAGCGTTACTTCGGTGTTCCTGTTCCAGTTTGGTATCCAGTTGATGCCGAAGGTGAAACAGTTCATGATTCACCGATCGTTCCAACCGAAGACATGTTGCCTATTGATCCCTCTACTGATGTCCCACCCGGATACACCGCCGATCAGCGCAATCAACCCAACGGTTTCATTGGTGATCCCGATGTCATGGACACGTGGGCAACCTCGTCGCTGTCACCGCAGATCGCTGGCAAGTGGGAAGACGACGCCGATCTGTTCGGTCGTATCTTCCCGATGGATTTGCGTCCACAAGCACACGACATCATTCGTACGTGGTTGTTCAGCACAGTCGTACGATCAAACTTTGAACACGATTCATTGCCGTGGAAGAACGCAGCATTGTCTGGTTGGATTCTCGACCCCGATCGCAAAAAAATGTCGAAGTCAAAAGGCAACGTGGTGACCCCCGTTGACCTGTTCGAAAAGTTCGGATCTGATGCCGTGCGTTATTGGGCCGCATCAGCTCGACCCGGAATCGACACAGCCTTCAGCGAAGATCAAATGAAGGTTGGCAAGAAGTTGGCAACCAAGTTGCTCAACGCCACCAAGTTTGTTTTGACTTTCCCGCAACCCGATGTTGACGCGAAGCCCACTCATCCTGTTGATCTTGCGATGTTGGCACGCGTTGCTGAAACGGTTCGCGAAGCAACTGTCGCCTTCGACCAATACGACTACGCTCGCGCGCTCGAACGAACCGAAGCAATGTTCTGGTGGTTCTGTGACGACTATGTCGAACTCGTCAAAGGACGCGTCTACAACAGCCAAGGACCCGATGCATCAGGTTCGGCAATTAGCGCCTTACGACTTGCCTTGTCAGCCCTGCAACGCCTCTTGGCACCCTTTATGCCCTTCACGACCGAGACCGTGTGGCGCTGGTGGCAAAACGGTTCGGTGCATACCGCCACCTGGCCAACTACAGCCGAACTCGGCCCCATTGGCGACAGCGCTATTCTCGACCCCATCGGTGAGATCTTGAGCCAGGTGCGCCGCGCCAAAACCGATGCCAAGACCTCGCAAAAGACCGCTGTCACCGAAGCCACTGTTTCGGCCACCGAAGCCGTCTTAACAGCCTTTGAATTAGGTCGAGGCGACCTCAGCGACGCCGGAAGCGTTCGTTCTTGGGTCACGGTCGCCAGCACCAATGAGACAACAGTTTCGGCAGTTCTTGCACCGCCCGAACCCGCTTCCTGAAGAACAACCAGCCGACAAGACGGGTAGTTTGTACATCCTGTGACGGACTCTCTCGAACCTGGCGACATGGCACCAGGCACCGAACCCCCAACCGAGAATGGCACCCCGACTGACATTTCTCATTCGGTCGTCGAACCCATACGGCAGCGCCGCCGCACTTGGCCTCAACGTCTCGTCCTCACTTTCAACACATTGTTAACCGTTGCTTGTTTCGGAACCGCAATTACCGTCTACTACGGCAACGAAAAAGCGAACGACCGTAAAGTTGTGTCGATCCTCGGCGCGCAAGGTGGACCAAAACTCACGTTGCCCAGCACCACGACACCGATTGATCCAGCGACAGGTCAGCCATCAGTAACCGAGCCGGCAATCCCCGTTGATCTCACTGCGAAGAACTTCTTAATCACTGGCACCGACAACGGTGCGTGTATCGATCCAGATTCTCCTTATGCCGCGGCCTTCGGAAATCGAAATGGTTTAGGCGAACGCGCCGACACCATCATGATTTTGCGACTTGACCCCAAGACCAATGCCGCGGCGGTGTTGTCATTTCCACGTGACCTGTGGGTTCGTATCAATGGCAAGAAGACTCAAGGTCGAATCAACAGTGCTTTCAATCGTGACGACCCAAATCCGCTCATCGTTACCATCTTTGACAACTTCGGCATCTTGATCGATCACTATGTCAACATCGACTTCTGCGCATTCAAAGAAATCGTTGATGCTGTCGGCGGTGTACGTGTTCCGTTCGCGACACCCGTTCGTGACAAGAACACCAACTTGCTCATCGAAGCACCCGGCTGTCATACATTTGGCGGCGAAGAGGGTTTGGCCTACGTGCGCTCACGCCACCTCCGCTACTACGACGCCAAGACCAAGAAGTGGGTCGAAGATCCTGCGGCCGATCGTGGTCGTATTTCGCGTCAACAAGACTTCTTACGTCGAGCAATTCAAAAGGCACTCGACAAATCTGCAGGCAATCCAACGATTGCTAAGGACTTGATCGATGCCGCCCTGAAATACGTGATTCTTGATGAGAACCTCACCGCTGGCAAATTGCTTGACTTAGCGAGTGCCATGAAAAATCTAGATACTTCAACCATGAAGACTTACCAAGTTGAAGGCGCCGGGAAAATGGTCGGCGAACTTTCGGTGATCGAACCACGCATTAAGACCGACAACATGAAGGCCGTCTTGGCAGTATTCCAAGGACGAGCACGGTTGGTTGATGCACCTGAGCAAATCTTTGAAGTAGCGACCACAACTGCAGCCCCGGCAACGACTATTGCGACAGCAACAACCGTTCAGCCAAGCACGGTTGTTGGTCAGACTGCTCCACCAACAACCAAAGCTCCGCGGGCCACCACAACGACAAGTACGACATCAACCACTTTGGTTCCGGTGTACGTCGAGTCGAACAGCGTTGGTATCTTGCCAACGAACGACCCCGCCTGCCGCTAAACGTTTACTTCAGTCGCCGAGAACGGTCTGCAGTGCCGATGGAATATCACTTGGTCCGTCAATGCAGGCAATTCGTGCACCCACTTGCGAAGCGAACACTCGGGCTTCAGCATCATCACCTAACGGCGCCAAGATCACCACTTCATCAAGCGCACGAGCTGCAGCCTGCACGTCACCTTCAACGGTTGCTCGACAATCACTCAAGATCACCGTGATTCGCCGACCAGCTCGAGTGCGCGACAACTGATCGCCAGCAGCAAGCAACGCTCCGGCTAGATCGGTTGTTCCAAAACCACGTAATGCCAACACGTCATTCACTACTTGTTCGCCCGACTTCGTCGACGTTTGACCCTTTGCCACAACAACATCTTTTCCAAAGGCGATCACGCTGTAGTCCTCGGGACTGCGCCAAGCCACGGCGGCGGCAGCCATCGCAGAAGTTGCGAGAGGCTTGCCGCCCATTGATCCGCTGCGATCCACCAAGAGCGCAATTGCTGTTCCTGGCTTGACCCAACTACGAACCTTCAAACCTTCGGGGTCAATGGCACGTCGTGAGGCACGCGCCTCAAGAATCGCATCCATCGAGGCATCAAGATCAATATCACCAGCATCTGGTCGATACGGACGAGTGGCCATCTTGCCAATCCCGCGAGGTGATACTGGGCCACGTTTAGAAACATCGAGAAACAAACGTCCAGCTAAACGCTTCGCAAGATCGCGCAACTTTTGATCGGTCGCACCTGTGAGATCGGCCAGCAAAGCAAGCATCGCATCGGGATCTTCCTCAAGACCTTCTTCGACAGCAGTCTCATCAAGTTCACCAACTTCTGGCGACACTTGTTCAAACTGCGGATTGCGTGACAACTCACGTCGCGACAAAGTTTTCTTCGATGCTTCGTTCACTGCATCATCGGCAGCGGCACCTTCTTTGGCTAGTGGGTCGCCCCCACTGGGGCGCTCGCTTTTCCCGATTCACCTTGCGGAGCAGGAGCAAACACCTCATTCCACAATTCGGTGATGATGTCTTCGGCAGTTCGCACGCTGCCTTCACGAACGCGTACTCTCCCCGACAATGCAACGAGTGCTGCATCAAGGCCGACACCAGCATCAAGAACTGTGAGTGAACGAACACTTGCGAGCGAAACGGTTACTGCAGTCATGTCAATGGCTCCACGCACCGAAGACCCAACGCGAAGATCACTATGAGTACGCGTTCGCCGAACCAGCTCAACTACTTTGTCAAGCCATCCATCGGGAAGATTCTTCGTGCCGCGTCCAGCGATGCGTTGTTCAACTTCAGCGTTTTGATAGCCGACAGAAACACGGCACACACGGTCGTATACCGCGCCAGAAATTCGCGCAGTTCCGACAGCATCAAACGGATTCATCGCTGCCACCAAACGGAAACCCGATGACGCGGCGACACGACCATAGCGAGGCACGTTCAGTTCGCCTTCGCTCATGACGGTGATGAGAACGTTCAAAGTTTCTTCGGGGATACGGTTGATTTCTTCGACGTACAACAACGAACCATCGCGCATCGCGGTGACTAGTGGACCATCAACGAACACATTGGGCTCGTAACCGTCAGTCAAAACGCGAGCTGGATCGAAGTGACCGACCAAACGAGCAGGTGTCAGTTCGGCATTGCCTTCAACGAAAACGAAACCGATACCTAATCCACCAGCAACTGCTCGCAACAAAGTGCTCTTTCCGGTTCCGGGAGGACCTTCAAGCAAAACGTGTCGATCAGCATCGAGAGCTGCAACAACCAATTCAACTTCACGTCGTCGCCCGATGACGGTGTCATCGAGCGACGCGATCAGATCACGACGAGAAGATTGAGTCATTGACTAATGACAATCAGGCGTTGACAATGACGCCACGAAGGTTCGTGCCGTCACGCATTGCTTCATAGCCTTCGTTGATATCTTCGAGCTTGTAGGTCTTGGTGATGAGTTCATCAAGCTTGAGCTGTCCAGCACGGTACATATCAAGCAACGCAGGAATGTCGGCACGCGGGTTCAATGAACCAAAGATGGTTCCCTTGATTTCTTTGTTCCACATCGCCAAGTTGAACAAGTTGATGTTGGCAGTTTCGCTTGTCATTGGCGAAATGGCCGTGACCACAACCGTGCTTCCCTTGCCTGCCAAGTTCATTGCTTCGCCCATCATTTCGCCGTGCAAAACGCCAGGAGTCATGATGACGCGATCGGCCATCTGGCCGTACGTCATTTCCATGACCGACATCATTGCGTCAGCCATCGATGGGAACGTGTGCGTCGCACCGAATTCCATGGCCTTCTCACGCTTGAACTCAATGGGGTCAATGGCGATGATGCGCTTGGCACCAGCCATGCGAGCACCTTGCACTGCGTTCATACCAATGCCACCGATACCGACGACAACAACGGTGTCACCAGGCTGTGTGCCAGCGCGATTTGCTGCCGAACCCCAACCAGTTGCCACGCCACATGAAACGAGTGCAACACACTCGAGCGGAATGTCTTTTTCAACCTTGATGATTGACTGCTCGCTCACACATGCGTACTCAGAGAATGTTCCGACCTTGGCCATCAAGGTCACGGGCTGACCATTCACGAAGTGACGGTGTGTGTCATCGGTGATCATGCCACCAACAAATGTTTTTGCTCCGTTGTCGCACAAGTTCTGACGACCGGTGCTGCAGTAACGGCAACGACCACACGACGGAACGAACGATGCCGATACGTGATCGCCAACAACAACACTCGTGACACCAGGTCCGACTTCAACGACAACGCCGGCGCCTTCGTGACCACCAATGATGGGGAAGAAACTTTCGATGCCCATGAGGGGCCAGAACTCTTCGGGAGGAACCATGTCGCCTGTGACCAAGTGCTCGTCGCTATGGCACAAACCTGCGGCGCGCCAGTGAACGATCACTTCGCCGGTCTTGGGTGGGTGGATTTCGATTTCCTCGATTTTCCACTGCTGATTCAAGCCCCACAACACGGCGGCTTTTGATTTACGGATTCCAGACATGGCGGTCTCCCCCTTGTGGCACGACCTTCGTACCTACGAGGAGAACGCTACTCGCCGAGAACCTCACGGCTCTAGGCGAGTCACGCCAGATTTCACTCGTAAACGAGAACTCCACGGATGTTTTCGCCAGCGCGCATGGCCTCGTAGCCATCATTGACGCCCTCAAGCGAATACGTGCGGGTGACCAAACCATCGAGGTCGAGCTGACCCTCGCGATACAGACCAGCCAACTTGGGGATGTCGGCACGGGGGTTGCCCGAACCAAACAGCGAACCGACCACTTGCTTTTCCATCAAAGTGACGTCAAGCAGGTTCATCGTGACACCCATTTCCATGGCTGGGTGGATGTTGGTGACAACGACACGACCCCGTTTTGAGGCTAAAGCCATCGCTTCAGCCATGAGGGCACCTGAGCCGACGCCCATCGTCAAGATGACCTTGTTCGCCATGGTCCCCCAGGTGACTTCTTGAAGGAGTGCCACAGCATCGGTCATCGAAGCCGCGGTGTGGGTTGCCCCGAATTCCATCGCCTTTTCGCGCTTGAACTCAATGGGGTCAATGGCGATGATGCGCTTGGCACCAGCCAAACGAGCACCCTGGATGGCGTTGGCGCCAATTCCACCCACGCCAACAACCGCGACCGTGTCGCCAGGCTTGACTTCGGCCGCGTAAACCGCCGAGCCCCAACCGGTCACCACGCCGCAGCCCAAGAGGCAGACCTTGTCAAATGGCAGATCGTTATCGACCTTGATGCAACTGGCTTCGTTCACCACGGTGTGGTGGGCGAAGGTTCCGAGCAGGCACATCAATCCCAGTTCTTGACCACGGGCATGGTGACGTGAACCGCCGTCAGTGATTTGGCGTCCGCCGCCCATCAGCGCACCGAGATCGCACAGGTTCTGGTGGCCAGTTGAACAGCTCGGGCAACGACCACACGAAGGGATGAAACCGAAAACCACGTGGTCGCCCGGGGCGAGCCAGCTGACGCCTTCGCCAACTTTGCGCACGATGCCAGCACCTTCGTGGCCACCGATAATCGGCAGGGCAAACGGCAGGTCACCAGTCATGAGGTGCTCATCGCTATGGCACATTCCTGATGCCTTCATTTCAACTAGTACTTCACCAGCTTTGGGATCGTCGAGTTCGATCTCTTCAACGCTCCAGGGCTTGTTGGTCTCCCACAAAATTGCGGCCTTAGATTTCATGTGCACCCCCGTGACTAGGTGGTCATCGTGTCGATGACCCGAATTGATATTCATATTAGATCAGGCGAACGGTAGTCGCTCGTGAGTCGGCGCGTTGTACGCTTCTAGGCATGGAAAGCCCAATTGCCACTGCAGATACTTCTGTCATTGAAGAGTCCCCCGTCGCCCGGGTCGCCGCCGACACACCCGCCATCGAAGCCGAACTACTCATCGAGGAAATCTCCATCGATGGCATGTGCGGCGTCTACTGAGCCCCGCTTTCACGGCAACCGAGACCGCCATGTCTGTCGTTCTCGAGTCAGTCCTCGAAATCCATCCGCAAGTCGCAGTGCGTCCAGAAACTTTTGGAGCACTCGCTTATCACTACGGCAATCGCCGCCTCATCTTTTTGAAGCACCCCGATGTCGTCACAGTTGTCCAAGCGTTGAACGATCACCCCGATGTGCAGTCCACTTTGAATGCCTGCGGAGTCACTCAAGATCGTTGGCCATCATTCATTGCAGCATTGTCATCGCTCGAAACTTCGGAGGTTGTGCGTGAGCGCCAAATCGCTAGTTGAAGAAATGAAGCGCGGTCTTGACGCTCCTATTTGTCTGACCTGGGAACTTACGTATGCCTGCAACTTGCAGTGCGTCCATTGCTTGTCGTCAAGTGGTCAACGAGACGAACGTGAACTCTCCACAGAAGAAGCAAAAAAGATTCTTGACGATCTACGTGATTTGCAAGTTTTTTACATCAACATTGGCGGCGGCGAACCAATGGTACGACGCGACTTTTTTGAACTACTTGAGTATTCGGTTGCTAATGGAATCGGCGTGAAGTTCAGTACAAACGGTGCATTCATAGACGAAGAAAAAGCACGGCGTCTTGCGGCTATGGATTACCTCGATATCCAGATCAGCCTTGATGGTGTTGATGCGGCAACGAACGATGCCGTTCGCGGTGAAGGTTCTTATGACATGGCCATTCGCGCCATGGAAAATTTGAAGGCTGCCAACTTCGGGCAATTCAAGATTTCGGTTGTTGTGACTCGCCATAACGTGTCACAACTTGATCAATTCAAAGCACTCGCCGATCACTACGGCGCTCAGTTACGTATCACTCGTTTGCGCCCAGCCGGACGTGGAGCTGATACCTGGCACGAACTTCATCCCACCAACGGTCAACAGCGCGAGATTTACAACTGGCTGTTAAAGCACGGTGAAAATGTCTTAACGGGTGACTCGTTCTTCCACCTCAATGCACTTGGCGAATCATTACCTGGCCTCAATATGTGCGGCGCTGGGCGCGTGGTCTGTCTTATCGATCCCATCGGCGATGTCTACGCCTGCCCATTTGTCATTCATGATGAATTCAAAGCTGGCAATGTGCGCGACGAGGGTGGCTTTGCCAAGGTATGGAAACAAAGCGATCTGTTCTTGTCGCTTCGTGAGCCACAGTCCGCTGGCGCGTGCGCATCTTGTGGAGCTTTCGACGCATGTCAAGGTGGCTGTATGGCCGCAAAATTCTTTACAGGCCTTCCGCTTGACGGACCCGACCCCGAATGTGTGGGCGGCGATGCCGATGAGGCACTGTCGATTATTTCGCGCGGTTCAGAACCTAAACCGAGCATGGATCATTCAAAGCCCGTCACTCTGACGCGCAAGAAGCTTTCTGTTTCTGCTTCGCATTAAGAAGATGATTGAGGCCGATTGCGGCCAACACGATTAGCCCGACTTCAGCAGGTAGTCGAAAACGAACGTAGGCATTTGCAACCATTGCAACGAGCACAATGACAGGCAATAAAGCCAGCAGAATCCAACGATCACTTCGGTTTGACACATTTCGCCAACCAATAGTGGCGGCTACCGCGATGAACCAAAATTGAATGACACCGAGGAGTGACACCCAAGTGGGACGACCTTCGGAGACACCAGCGTTACTGTTTGATCCGATGAAACCAACGCTTAAAACGCGCGCTATGCGGGCTGCTGCGACAACTGGATATCGACCAATATGATCACGTAAATATGCCAGGCCATCGCGGCGCATCAGTTTTGAAGCAGTTGAAGCGTCGGCATCAATTGGAACCGGCGTTTCATATGCGCACCAAATATCCCAACTACCAACGTCGCCATAATACGTTGAGTCGCAATTTGCGCCAGCCAAAGTCAAACCATCGTTGGTTGAGATGAATACCGAGTCACTGAAACGCGATTGGTTCCAAAGTATCCACGGCGAAACGATTACGAGAGAAGTTGCAAGCACAAGCGCAGCACGCTTGGAGCGCGTTGCCAATGAAAGATCTGCACTTGCCACGCTGAATACGAGTGCCGCACCCAAAACAGTTACAACGGCTAGTTCGGGTCGGGTCAATGCCAAAAGTCCCGCAGTGACACCAAGCCCGAGTAACGAAGCGATGTCACGCCGGCGCCGATATGTCAACGCCAGCAAGGTTGATATTGCGACCAGAAAAAATGTGGGAGTCTCGGCCATGATGAGACCATCGTTTACCCACACATTGGCGTAGACCGCAGTGATGACTGCTGCAATGGTCCCGACCCTGTCGCCGGCGAGCAAGCGTCCGATCATTGCCATGATCACAATTGAGATGACTCCAATCAAGGTCATCGTCAGTCGCTGGGCCGTAACGAAAGAACCCGATGCCTCGGTCAACCAAGTCACTGGAGTTAAAAGGAACGACGTCAATGGTGGATGATCAGCGGCTGGCATTCCTTGGGCAAATGGCTGCTCGAACCATTCTCCTCGCGCATTGGTCAGCGCCTGGGCCGAGTAGTACAACTGATCGCCCACCGGCTCATCAAAACGTGTGATACCGAGCACGAAAGCCAGTCGGACGAATAAGCCAAACCCAGCGATCACCGACAATCGCGTCCACCACGATTGCCACATACTTTTCATCACTACGACGCTACCCATTCATGGCTGTCAGTAAATTCATGTACTAAGAGTTTCCGAATGTGCCCAAAATCGGCGAGACTGTAACCAATGTCCTTAGTGCAGTCGCTTTCGCTCGGTTCTCGAACCGCACCCAATCGGGTGATGTTCGGACCTCATGTGACCAACTTGGGTACCGACGAACGCACTTTCTCGCCAGATCATGTCGCCTATTACGAACGCCGTGCCTTAGGTGGATGCGGGGTCATAGTTGTCGAGGGCGCAAGCGTTCACGACAGTGACTGGCCCTATGAACGAGCTCCTCTCGCAAGTCGTTGTGCCGATGGATGGACTTCAATAGCCGAAGCCTGCCATCGCCATGGTGCCCTTGTTATTGCCTCGCTTGATCACGCTGGCGGTCAAGGCTCATCGGCCTATTCGCAACAACCTCTGTGGGCTCCGTCGCGCGTACCTGAAGTCAACTCGCGCGAAGTTCCAAAATGGATGGAACACCATGACATCGTCGCGGTGATCGAAGGTTTCGGTGAGGCCGCTCGCCTGGCGCTGAGTGCAGGTTGCGACGGCGTCGAAATCAATGCTGGTCAACACAGTTTGGTTCGGCAATTCTTATCTGGACTCACCAACCAACGTGGCGACGAATATGCCGATCGCTTGCTTTTTGCGCGACAAGTAGTTCATGCAGTGAAGAGTGCAGCACTTGCAGTAAATGCCGATGCAATTATTGGTTTGCGATTGTCGTGTGACGAGCTTGCACCGTGGGCCGGTATCACACCCGAGATGGCCCCAGAAATCGCTCGCGAATTATGCGAACTCGGGATTGATTACGTGGTTGTGGTTCGCGGTTCAATCTTCTCGGCTGAAAAAACTCGTCCAGACTTTCACGAACCAACCGGTTTCAATATTGATGTGTGTCGTTCTATTCGCTCTGCACTACCTGCACATGTTGCAGTGTTCTTGCAAGGCTCAATTGTTGAGGTAGGTCAGGCCGAGTGGGCAATGAGCGATGGCGTATGCGATGCAGTTGAAATGACTCGAGCACAAATTGCCGACCCCGATCTGGTGCAGAAGATCAGCAACGATCAACACGCGCAGATTCGTCCGTGTATTCGTTGCAACCAGACATGCCAGGTACGCGACGCTCGTAACCCCATCGTGACTTGTGTGAGCGAACCAACTTCGGGACACGAATTGCAAGACCCCAACTGGTACACCACTTCAAGTTCGCCCCGTCACATCACTGTGGTTGGCGCTGGTGTAGCCGGACTTGAAACAGCACGAGTTGCCGCATTGCGGGGCCACTCAGTAACGATTGTTGAGAAGTCATCAGCAACCGGTGGTATCGCAGCGATCGCAGGTCCCGGACAACCACTCGTTGCATGGCTGAATTCTGAAATCGCCCGGCTGAAAGTACGCGTTGAACTTGGTCAAGACTTCGACGGTTCATCGGTGAGCAATTCTCAAGTTGTCGTTCAGGCCACTGGGGCGCAACGTGGTGTCACCGAATACGAAATCATTTCAGGGGCCGTAGTGCTTGATATTGCTGATGTACGTCGTGGAATTTCTGTTCTTCCTGAAAGCGGAGTAGTTGTCATTCTTGACCCAATCGGCGGTCCTATCGGCGTGTCGCTCGCCGAAGAACTTGGCGAACGAGCAATCTTGGTGACGCCCGACAATATTGCCGGTAACGAACTATCACGCACAGGCGACCTTGCCCCCGCCAATGTACGACTTGCTCAACGCGGTGCTCAGGTTCAACGTCGCAGCGTGGTGCGCGCAGTTGAGAAACGTGACGCAAACTTTGTTGTCCGCGTCCAAGATCGATTCTCTGGTGCACTCACAGAGATCGATTGTGTTGCAGTAGTCGATGCTGGCTTCAGATTGCCAACAGACCCGATGACTGGTGCGGTTCAAATTGGTGACTGTGTTGCGCCACGCACAATCCTTGAAGCAATTCTCGAGGCCCGTCGCGCTGCTCTCAAGATCTAGTTCATTGGGCGCGAAAACACCTCAGAAGCGAGGGTCTAATCGCCCAACGCCGGATGATGGCACGCTGATTCAAAATCGCTGACATCAATCACGGCCGTAATCGGCATTCCTGGTCCGACGACTGCCGAGAGAGCATTTCCACCACTCAACTTTTCGGGAAGTCCAGACGTGAACACCACGAGCCTTTCGCCAGGAAAAACTTCTGTGACTACTGCGGCCCGACCAATGGCTCGCCACAACAAATCACCGCGCGATAAACCCGGTCGCACATTCGTGAGACCACCGGCAATATCAAACAAGATCGTTCGACCATCGGGACGTATCGCTTTTCCAGCGATTTCAAATCCAGTGAGAACTTTTTGCCCCCACACGATCTTGTGGAAATGATTGAGTGTCAAAATCTCTTCAACGACATCACGAATAGAACGAGTCTCTTCATTAGTTCGAGGCTTCCCATCGTCAGCAACACGTTGCATCGCGCGCGCTACGTAATTCTCGTCAGTATCAAAACCCACGAACGATCGTGACAAACGTGAAGCTGCAACAGCCGTCGAACCTGATCCCATGAATGGGTCAAGAATGAGGTCACCTTTAAATGAATACAAATCAATACAACGCTCAGCAAGTGTGACTGGGAATGGTGCTGGATGATTCACCCTTGTTGCGCTTTCGGGTTGGATCTCCCATACGTCAATCGTTGCTTCAATGAATTCATCCGATGTCGAAGTTGACACCGAAGGCAGTCCGCGTTTGGCGCGCTTGGCCGGCACTATTGCCCGGTCAAAGCGACCCTTGCTCGCCATGATCAAACGTTCTGTCGTATCGCGCAAAACCGGATTCGTTGGTGACCTAAACGAACCCCACGCGCAACTACCCGATGAACCTCGCTGTTTGAGCCACACCACTTCGCCTCGCAACAAGAACCCGAGCTCATCTTGCAAGATTGTGGTGATGTCAGACGCCAGGGAACGGAATGGTCGGCGACCCAAGTTGGCCACGTTGACGACGATGCGTCCACCTGGCTCAAGTACTCGCTGGCACTCGGCGAAAACCTCGGTCAGCATTTCTAGATATTCGACATAGTCGGCCGGAATATGGCCCTCACCTAGGGCCTCTTCGTACGCTTTGCCGGCGAAATAAGGAGGTGAAGTCACCACCAACCCAACCGAATTGTTGGGGATTCGCGACATATCGCGCGAGTCCCCGACGAAAATCTGATTTCGCACGGGGTCGACCAGCGCCGGATCGGCCAATGTGTCATCTGCCGATATATCTGGTGTACGAAAGCGAGCATAAAACGCCGAAGCATCGTGGCCCTCGCGTTTCGAAGCACCAAAGGCTGACGTTGCGGTGCTGCGTCGCACTCGAGGCGCGCTTTCACCATAATTTGGCTCGTCAGACATTGAAGGCAGAGTACCGACCTGACGCGCGTGCCCGCGCGATACCCACCCCCAAGATGGCCTCTTTGGGATAGTCCCCCATTCACTCAGCGAGAACCATAAAGATGGATGAAGTGATCGCCATTTTGTTGCTCATACCCGTCGCCTACATGCTCGGAACCTTTCCCAGCGCGGTCCTCATCGCGCGTAGTCGCGGCATCGACATCACCGCTACCGGTTCGGGAAATCCTGGAGCGTCAAATGTGGGCCGACTCTTGGGTCGCAAACTTGGTGTTCTTGTTTTCATTCTTGATGGACTCAAGGGAGCAATCTCTGTGGGTGTGGGCTTTTTGATCGCGGGTTATGCCGGAGCGTTGGCGTTGGCCTGTGCAGCGGTCGTTGGCCATGTTTTTCCAGTAACGCGCAAGTTCAAAGGCGGCAAAGGCGTCGCGACGGCCGGCGGTGGAATGATCGCCCTGTATCCCCTGCTCGGTATTGCCATGACATTGCTGTGGCTCGTTACCGCCAAGGTGACCAAGAAAGCATCACTGGGCTCGTTGGCTATCGCTATCGGTCTTCCGGTGTCGCAAATCATCATCGGCCGCCCGACTGGCGAAGTACTCACTGGCGTTGGACTATGCGCTTTTGTTGTATGGCGACATATTCCAAATCTCAAACGACTAGTTGCTGGCAACGAAACCAGTCTCAAGACGAAGTAACGCTGTCGTCAATGGCAAGATATGGCCATGGCACTTCACCCACAAACCGCAGCACTGTTAATCGTCATGGAGCAGTTCAATGCTCCTGCACTCGAAACCCAAGAGCCGACCGTCGCTCGTGCAGGTATGGAAATGATGACTGCACCATCAACTGTTGAACTACATGAAATTCGTGAAGTCAATGCCGATGGCGTTGCGGCGCGTCTATATCGCCCCAATGACCGCAAAGACCTCGGACTCTTGGTTTTCTACCACGGTGGTGGTTGGGTCCTCGGGAGTATGAATACCCACGACGATGTCTGTCGCAAACTCGCGCTTGCGATGGGACATGCAGTGTTGTCCGTCGATTACCGATTAGCTCCCGAATTCGCTTTCCCCGAACCGCTCAACGACTGCATCGTGGCCTTGCGTTGGGCGTATGCGAATGCCGCACAACTTGGCATTGACGCAACCCGCATTGCAGTCGGCGGAGATTCTGCGGGAGGAAACTTAGCTGCAGTCGTCGCCAACTTGCAGCCAGTACCACTCAAGTTTCAGATGCTCATTTACCCAGTCACTGATGCAACACGTAGCTCGCAAAGCTACAAAGACAATGGTGAGGGTTATCGCTTAACGGCTGCTGGAATGAAATGGTTCTGTGATCATTACGTCAGTGGTTCAATCGGTACACCAACCGATCCGCGAGTTTCGCCCTTGTTTGCCGATGCAACAACACTTGCCTCAGCCCCACCCGCGATCGTGATTACAGCCGAATACGATCCGCTCCGTGATGAAGGCGAACAATACGCACATCGACTCATTGAAGCCGGCGTCGCATGTTCATTAACCCGCTACTACGGACAAGTTCATGGATTTTTTTCAATGAGTCAATATGTCGATGACGGAGCCTCGGCAATTACTCAGGCAGCCACCGCAACTCGTCTCGCTCTTGAGCGCTGACAAGGCAAAGTTGTCAATTTGCCACTAGGTTGGCACGTGTTATGACTGCGAAAAAAGTGACCAAGTCGGCTCCACCTTCATCAACGTTGGTGTTACTTGTTCGTCATGGGCAGACGCCGACAACTGGAAAACTTTTGCCAGGTCGAGCCGCCGGTTTACATCTTGCCGAAACCGGAATCAAACAGGCCGAAGCCGCCGCCGAACGTTTTGTTGGACTGAAAAAAGTTGATGCCGTTTACGCATCACCGCTTGAACGTGCTCGTGAAACTGCTGCGCCTATCGCTCGTGCTTTGGGTCTTCGCACCAAGATCGATAAGGGTCTACTTGAATGTGAGTTTGGCGACTGGACCGGTGCCGAACTCAGCAAACTTACGAAGCTTCCCGAATGGTCCACGGTTCAACGTGCGCCGTCTACATTTCGTTTTCCGAATGGTGAGAGTTTCACCGAAATGCAAACACGAATGGTTTCAGCGATTGATCGCTTAGTGGCTCAACATCGTGGCGGAGTCATTGTGTGTGTTTCACACGCCGATCCCATCAAGGCCGCCGTTGCCCACGCCATGGGAACGCACATCGACCTATTCCAGCGCATCGTGATCAGTACGTGTTCAGTATCAGCAATTGCTTACACCACAGGTGGGCCCATTGTTCTCAATGTCAATTCGACTGGCGGATCGCTCGGCGATCTTCGTCCATCGTGAGGTAGGCGATGGATTTCTTCGCTGACTTCGATTTTGTTGATGTCATCACTGCAGGTGCCCTTGGTGAACCTGGGCGACGAACCTTTTATATTCAGGCTCGCGCCGGTGCACGAACGGTGACTATCAGGTCCGAAAAACAACAAGTCGCCGCGATCGGTAAATATCTTCGTCGTGCCCTGGCCCACTTGCCAGTGCCAGAAGGTCAACCACCGCGATCGGTGATGCAACTTGCCGAACCAGTTCAAGAGGCTTTTGTTCTTGGCGCGATTGCACTTGAGTTCAATCGTTCTAATGATGAGTTTGTTTTGCACCTCAAAGAATTTGCACCTCTGTCACAAGATGATGACGAAGACGCCTTAGAAGAAGATGACGATGACGATGATCCCATTGAAGATACGCCCGGTGCACGCGCCCGCGTGAGTATGACGCGTGCACAAGCAATGGCTTTTTGTGACAACGCCGATCGCATCGTGTCCGCAGGGCGACCCGATTGCGAGTATTGCGAACTTCCTATCAACCCCGATGGCCATTTCTGCCCTCGAATGAACTGACCACCTCGATCTGCCTTAAATGAATATCTGCTCATGAATATCTTGGAAATACTGCAACATGGCGAGATCGAAGTCGAAGGACGAATGCCCTACAGCAGTAATGCAACGTTCCTCGTCAACCTGACACTTGGCGATCAAGTTGGCAAGGGCATTTATAAGCCACTTCGTGGCGAGCGCCCGTTATGGGATTTCCCGTCCGGTTTATATCAGCGCGAAGTCGCGGCTTACCTCTTGTCAGAGGCAATGGATCTGCATGTCATCCCACCGACGGTCGAGCGCGAAGGCCCTTTTGGTATTGGTTCACTGCAGTGGTTCATTGATGCACGTTTTGAAGAGCACTACTTCACGCTGTACGAAGCTCGCGAAGATTTACATGACCAGTTTCGCAATATGGCAATATTCGACATAGTTGCCAACAACACTGATCGCAAGAGTGGACATTGCCTCATTGATAACGATGATCGCATCTGGGGAATTGACCAAGGCTTGTGTTTTTCTGCTGAGTTCAAATTACGTACTGTGATTTGGGAGTTTGGCGGAGAATCAATCGCGCCAGAACTGATTGCAAAGATTCAACGAGTTGTTGATCGTCCGCCTCTTGATGTTGCTGCGCTGCTTGATGCCGACGAGATTGACGCGATGATCGAACGCGCTTCTATGCTCGCTCAAGGTGGTATGTTCCCCATTGATGCATCTGGCCAACGTTACCCCTGGCCCATGGTCTAGAGATTCTGTTGAATTCTCATGAATGATGAAGACCTTGATCCTTTGATTGATCGCGCCGACCTTGATGGGTTGGTTCGACTGATTGACGCGCGTTGCGAGACACGAGATTGGGAAGGACTTTTTCGAATCCGCGAACGTGCCCGTCTCGCCACAGAAACTGGCCGTCAAGTATGGCCCGCTACAACGTTGGCCGAATACCGTTTGGCTCTGCACGCCGATACCAAGTGGGCTGCTCAAGTGTTACAAGAAGATGGTGGTCGATTCACGATTGGTCCTTTGACTGAAGTCATCGCGCAAAATCATTCGTGGGTGGACTTAAAGGAATTGTTGACTGACGGACCACGATCGGCCTTCATCGCCCACGAGCGCATCATCCGTGGTGAAGCAATTGAGCGTGCCGATGTTGGGGATGTACTTGATGTTCTCGATCTTCCCCTTGAGTTGCAAACATGGGAACCGTCATACCCGATCGCAACATATTCTGATAACGGAATTGATGCGCCGTCACCGAGCGATATCTGGCGCCACGACTGGACCGATATCGAAGCCGACGAAATCTTTGACGACATGATTGTTGACGATCCGTTTGTACGTGATGCATTGCGTTCACTCGTTGAGCCGTGGACGTCTTCATCTGGTGGACAAGCAATTTCGGTCGTGGTTGACGGGACTGTCAACGATGCAATGAGCGCTCTCGGTCATCAATCATTTCGGCTGACTCCACTCACAAGCGAACAGGCATTGCAGTGGCTCGCCTGGTGCGGATCATCCGGTGGCGCCCATGGTCGACGTCGTGGAGCAGCGCTCGGACGATTTGGAGCGTGGTGGTTACTGGCCGCGATTGGCGGATTCACCGAAGAGTGGGACGAACTACGAGATACCGGTGCATTGAGTCATGAGGTGGGCGATACAGCCCAAGCGTTGCGTTGGTTCCGGGTGGACACGGGCAGTCGTCATCCATATGAGCTGAACTTGGTGGCTGAGGATCCCGACAACGACATCACCATCGCCCTCCTCGCCCACGACCGCACAACCCAAACCAACTAACCCCCCAAATTGAGCCACTCTGTACTTTTAGTTCCAACAGTCGGAACCAAAAGTACAGAGTGGCGAAAAACGCCCACTTTGGAATCTGGCTACCGCCTAGCGGCAACGAGATTCCAAAGTGGGTGAAATTGGGTCAGCGGCCTTGGAGGGCTTCGATGAGCTTGGGTAGAACCTTGTGCACGTCGCCAACGATTCCGAGGTCAGCAATTCCGAAGATCGGAGCTTCCTTGTCCTTGTTGATGGCGATGATGTTCTTTGAACCCTTCATACCCACCATGTGCTGAGTAGCTCCCGAAATACCCGCGGCGATGTACACGCTGGGCTTCACAACCTTGCCGGTCTGACCAACTTGGTAGCTGTACGGAACCCAACCAGCGTCCACGATTGCTCGTGATGCACCAGGCGCACCCTTGAGCAACTTGGCCAAAGTTTCGATCATTGCGTAGTTGGCACTCTCGCCAAGTCCACGTCCACCCGACACAACCACGTTGGCTTCGTCAAGCTTCGGACCAGTCGTCTCTTCAACATGCACTGCAGTGATCTTTGCGGTTCCGGTTGCACCGAGGTCGGGAACACTGACAGCTTGCACTGCAGCGGCTGCGCCACCTGATGCTTCGGGGTTGAATGACTTCGGGCGGAATGCTGCCAAGTACGGAGCTCCACCAGTGAAGGTCGTTGTCACCAAAGTGTTGCCACCAAAGATTGGTGTTGTGGCCGCAACTGAATCACCAGCTGCTTCGATGTCAACGTTGTTGGTGAGCACGGTACGGCCGAGCTTGACTGACAAACGCGCCATGACATCACGGCCTTCGTATGACTGCGGGAACATAATGAGATCGGGCGATTCGCCGCCATCAATTGTTGCCTTCATTGCCGATGCAACTGAAACTCCAGCCAAGTTCTGGCCGTAGTCAACTGCGAAAACTTTGCTTGCGCCGTATTCGCCAAGTGCACCAGCGACCGAGGCGCCGTCACCGGCAACCCACACGCTGACTGATCCGCCAAAAGAGCGGGCCTTGGTGACCAACTCAAGTGAACCTGATGTTGGTGCGCCATTTGCGACCTGAGCGAATACCCAAATGTTGCTAATTCCCATTGTTCTGTCCGTTCTCGTTCTTTGTCGTCGTTAAGTAGTTGTAGTTGTAGATCATCAAACCGCAAGCGGTTTTCAGATGACCTTCAAACCTTCGAGGAAGGTCACGATCTTGCCGAATGTTTCGCCGTCATCTTCGATGACTTCACCAGCAGCACGAGCTTCAGCTTGTGCAACATTGCTAATTTGCTGACCAGCGCCAGCCCAGCCAACGGGTGTCACGCCAAGATCGGCAGCGGTTACTTCATCAACTGGCTTTGACTTTGCAGCCATGATGCCCTTGAAGCTTGGGTAACGCGGCTCAACAACACCAGCAGTCACCGAGATGAGTGCGGGTAGCGGACAGGTCACTTCGTCATAACCTTCTTCGGTCTGACGATCGGCCTTGAGTACTCCACCTTCAATTGAAACTTTCTTCGCGAAAGTGACTGAAGGCAATCCGAGAACTTCAGCAATTTGCTCGGGAACAGTTCCGGTGTAACCATCGCTTGATTCGGTTGCAGCGATGATCAAATCGGCACCACCCAAACGCTGAATAGCAGCGGCCAAAATCTTGGCGGTCGTGAGTGCGTCTGAACCCTGCAATGCCGGGTCGGATACGAGCACTGCTTTGGCAGCACCCATCGCGAGAGCGGTGCGCAAACCAGCGGTCTCACTGTTCGGCGCCATCGACACCAAACTGACCTCACCGCCACCTGCTGCATCAACCAATTGCAAGGCCATTTCAACGCCATAGCTGTCGGACTCATCAAGGATCAATTTGCCTTCGCGCTTGAGCGTGTTTGACGAGGCGTCAAGGGCTCCGGGGTTGGCGGGGTCGGGGATCTGCTTCACACAGACGATTACGTTCATAGTTCGCCATTCTTGCGGCTTGTGCGCCGTTTCACACAACCCATCGGACATCTAAATAAGTGACTCCCGACCTACTTGACGGGGCGTCGGCTCAACTCCTCGCCAAATGGGCTGGTACCGTCTCAGGCGGTGCGGATTCTGCTGGTCGTCAACTCCTTTGCCTCCTCGGTCACGGCTCGAAACACGGTCATCGTGCATCGGGCCTTATCGAGGCAACATGACGTGCAAATCGTCGAGACCAACCGCCGTGGTCACGCCACCAGGTTCGCTCAAGATGCCGCCCACCGAGGCATCGATCTCGTCATTTCGTTTGGCGGAGACGGAACTCTCAATGAGGTCGCGACTGGAGTCGCTGGCTCAGATACCGCACTTGGGGTTTTGCCCGGCGGAAGTACCAATGTCTTTGCCCGCACGATCGGACTGCCTAACGACCCCGTTGCCGCAGCCTCACTTTTGGTTGCGGGGCTCGAAGACCCTGAGACAAATATTCGTCCCATCGGGCTTGGTCGCGTTAATGGTCGTTTCTTTTGTTTTCACACCGGCATCGGCTACGACGCGGCAGTTGTACGCACGGTTGAAACTCGTGCATCGCTCAAGCGTTGGGCCGGACATCCACTTTTCATTTATGCGGCGTTACACACTTGGCTGAATAAATACGATCGCCATCATCCACATTTCAGTGTTGCCGCTGATTCGGCCATTGGTGGTCCGGGTGGACTTTCTGATTTTGAAAATCTCAATTACGACCCAACGCGATTTGTTGATGATGGTTACTTCACCGTTGTTCTCAATACGAATCCCTATTCGTTCTTGGGTAACCGTCCTCTTGATTTGTCCCCAGCAGCTGGCCTCGACAAACCACTTGTTGCAGTCACGTTCCGCACGATGTCAGCCATCGCAATCATTCGCACACTGGCCGGCGCACTCAAAGGTGGCGGAGTCACACCAAGTAAACACGTTGCCTGCTTCAACCACGTGCACGAACTCATTGTTGAGAACGCGCAACCATTCCCCTATCAAGTTGATGGCGATTATCTTGGCGAATCAACTCGTTTGCATTTCAGGCATGTACCCGAAGCCGTCAAATTGCTCTTCCCTGTTCAGCCCGACATTCAGTCACTTAAAGATTGATCGCGCACGCGCATCGCAACATCGGGAACATTGGTGCATATTCCATCAATGCCCCAAGTCATCAGTTCGGCCATACGAGTTGGGTCGTCGCAGGTCCACGCATTCAAAGCCAGGCCGTGTTGATGACATGCATCAATCGTTTCTTGAGTCACGAAGTTGACCCAAGGATGTAATGCTTTATGTCCGCTCTTCACAAGCCCAGACAACACTTCGTTGAATTCTTCGGGGCGAACCCCAACTGTCAACCAAGCTGTTGCAATAGACGGTCGCAATTCTTGACAACGATCAATCGTCTCGCGGCGGAACGAAGAAATCAGCCAACGATTGTCTCCTTCGGGACGCCGTACTAAACATGCAACCGTCTCATCAGCAATTGATTCGCTGATGTCGAAATCGGGTTCTTCGGGGTCATTCTTGATTTCAACATTGACCCACATCGGTACACATGCATCGAGGGCTTCGTCAAGCGTGCAAATATCATCGGGCAATTCCGAATAATTCACTTGCGAAATGATTCGCCCGTCATCGAGTGTCGCATTGTGATGTATCACCAAAATACGATCAAGCGTTCGTCGCACATCAAGTTCGGCTGCGTCAGAACCCATTGAAACCGCACGTTTAAAAGCAGAAATCGTATTTTCCTTCTCGGCGGTCGATGCACCACGGTGAGCGAGTACTTGCATTCCCATACCTTGAGTTAACTCTGATTACACACCAACTAGCGAATTTATTTTTACTTTCGCCAACAAAAAATTTGTCCTGTGACGAAAAACTTAGACCCGACCCCTTGCGTGTTCACCAGTTGTTTGCCAACCTTGCACAGTCAGTTAATTCAGCCGGTCAGTTCATTCAGAAATTCAAAGTTCTCATCACGAGAATGAAAGCCCCTCAACCCCCTAACTCGCCTGGAGCACACCGTGTCAATCCTTGCCTCTTCACTTGCCCTTGGTTCCGCCGATTATTCATGGCGCGATGAAGCCGTTTGCCGTGACACCGATCCCGATTTGTTTTTTCCAATCGGTACGACCGGCCAAGCGCTTCTTCAAATTGATCGCGCCAAGCAAGTCTGTAACGAATGCACTGTTCAAGTGAGTTGCCTCGAGTTCGCACTTGAAACCAACCAAGACTCTGGTGTCTGGGGCGGAACTTCAGAAGAAGAGCGTCGCGACATTCGTCGCAAGATTGCTGCTCGTAACCGTGCTGCCCAGTTAGCAGCTCGTTCGTTCGCTTCCTGAGGTTTTCACCTAGCGCGGCAAGCGCAGGTCTACAACTGTTCCATCGCCTCGGCGATGGCCTTCAATCCCGACAGCGATGAAGTCCTCGGGTGCTCCAGCTCGAATTGAAATTGAACCGTTGAGTTCGGTCGTCACCAATGTGCGGACAATTGACAATCCCAATCCTGTCGCACCGTTGAGATCAAACGCCGGATCGAGTCCGCGGCCATCATTAATGACCTTGATTTCAATTTCATCATCATCGCCGCCCAACTCAACAACAACAGTTCCACCATCGCTGCCCTCAGGGAAACCATGATCAACGGCGTTTTGCAAGAGTTCAGTCAGCACAACTGAGAGCGGTGTTGCAATCGTTGCGGGCAAACGTCCACCGTCACCTTGCACAATAAATCGCACTGGACGATCAGGTGATTGCAATCCTTCTTCGGCCAAGCGCATCAGCGGTCGCACAATTTCAATGAACGCAACATCTTCGCCTGTTTCGCGAGACAACGTTTCGTGCACGAGGGCAATAGTGCGAATCCGTCGTACGCTTTCTTGTACTGCAGCTTTCGCTTCTGGCGACTCAAGTCGTCGAGCCTGCAAACGCAAGAGAGATGAAATCGTCTGCAGATTGTTTTTCACACGGTGGTGAATCTCGCGAATCGTTGCATCTTTCGACAACAGCATTCGGTCACGTCGACGCACTTCGGTTACGTCGCGAATCAACAACATTCCACCGGTAATCACTTCAGTTGAAATGATCGGAATACAACGCACGAGCAGTGTCACATCGGCGGTTTGATCAAATTCTTCAATGACTGGTTCAAAGCGTTCAAAAGCCTGCCGCACTGGGCTATCAGCAAAACCGAGTTCACTCAACGATTGACCAACAACATTGGCGGTGATTCCGACACGGTGAAGCGCCGATACTGCGTTCGGTGATGCATAACGAATGATGGCATTCTCATCAAGTACAACGGCACCGTCGCCCACTCGAGGAGCAGCGCTCAGGTCGGCCGCGCGACCTGGGAACGGGAATGCACCTTCAGTGATCATCTCGGCAATGCGCTGAAAGATTGACAGATACGTACGTTCAAGTTCGCCCGGTTGACGACTGGTCTTTGACGACCACTCACGGGTCAAGACGGCAATGGCCCCATCAGCACCGCGCACCGGAATCGCCAAGACATGCACCGAATCAAACATTTCGTGCTTATGCAGTTCGCCTTCGCTGATGGTCCCAGTCGACATGGCTTGATTCAGCAGTTCAGACTCGGCTGGATTAGCCAAAGACTCAACGAGGTCTGTTCGATAGATGGTTTGCCCCGTTGCAGGCCTCACCTGCGCACCAACGACCCATTCACCCTCAAGATTGCGCAAATACAAGATCATGTCGGCGAAACACAGGTCGGCGAGCATGCCCCATTCACCGATCAGCTGCTGTAAATGAGCGCTGTCGTCTTTGGAAAGTTCAGTGTGTTGGCGAAGTAGTTCGGCAAGTGTTGCCATACCTACGAGTCTGCCCGAAAATCGACCTGCGCCGAGTCATCCCCGACGATTGAGAACTCAGAAGTGCCTCATCCGCCAAAGCCGATGCGGCGATCTCCTTCGACCGATCCAATTTCGACATATGCAATTTTGGCTGCGGGCACACCGACGGTGCGTCCCTTTTTGTCCACAAGCCACAACACATCGACCGCACCCGACAAGGCTGCTTCGACCTTGGCTTTGGTGGCATCGCGCTCTTCATCGGCCTGCTCTAACGAAATCTCTCGAGCTGCTTGGGTAACGCCGATACGAATGTCCACGATATGCCTCCTGTTAAAGCGATGTTGGCGGAGGTCTCCTGCCAACTACGTAGATGAGACGCTACAGCCCCAACGGGTTCGAACTCAGACGGCAGTGGCGCAAAAAGTATTGCCTTGTGCCAGCGACTCCATGGTTGACACGTCGGCATCGCCATACAGCGCGCTCAACATACCCTTCACCATGCCGCGGTCGACAGCGCAAATCACCGGATGTTCAATGGCTACATCGCCAAAAGGACAATGATTATTGATGATTTGCAATTGGTTATTGCGCTTTTCGGTATGCGCAGCGAATCCGTGAGCAGTGAGCGCGTCAGCCACAGCCTGCATGGCCGAGCGAAGACTGCGCTGACCCGCCTCAAGATCGGTGCCAGTTAATGCCGCTGCCATAGCCCGGCCATATTCTTGGCCAACTTGTTCGGCGATGATTTCGGCCTGATCGGTCGGCAGAAGTGCCAAAGTTTTGCCCAGCAAACTGAGCACTAGATCGTCACTGCGAACCGGGAACTCGCTCATCGGCAATTCGGCAGCTGCCGAATAGCGCTTCGAGGGTCGACCGGCTCCGCCACCTGGAGGGCGTACGACTGCAACATCGACATAACTTCCAGCCGCCAACTTGTCGAGATGATGTCGTGCGACGTTGGGGTGTAGGTCGAACTCAGAGGCCACTTCAGCAGCCGTGACACCCTCGTCAACACCTCGGACGAACAAATAGATGGCTCGACGGGTCGGATCGCCAAAAGCGTTGGTGATGGCCGTTACTGACGCCGCAAATCCACCAGTCGCTGTTGACGGTGACCCGTGACCTGATGTCTGAGGAGGGCGAACAGTTGGCACGTGGGTATTATACCTATCGCCATAGTGCAAATTAGTCGTGCACTTTGATCGTGCAAATTCTGAAGTAGGGAGCCCCCACCCGTGTCTGTGACCCGTGAACAAGTCGTTGAAGCCCTTCGTCCTGTCGAAGACCCCGAATTACATCGCTCGATTGTCGACCTCGGCATGTTGCGTGATGTGCAGATTGATGGCGGAAACATCTCGATTCTGATTGCTCTCACGATTGCTGGTTGCCCATTGCGCAACGAGATCACAAACCGCGTCAAAGGTGCCGTCGCACCGCTCGCCGGAGTCGCCAACGTCAATCTTGATTTCACCGTTATGACCGATCAAGAACGTGAAGAGTTGCGCATGAAGTTGCACGGCGATCCAGGTTCTACTGCTGGCCAAGGTCAGGCCCATGGCCACGCCGAAGGTCGGGCGATTCCATTTGCCAATCCTGACAACAAGACGCGTCCACTCTTGATTTCATCGGGTAAAGGTGGCGTCGGCAAAAGCAGCGTCACCACCAACCTCGCAGTTGCTCTAGCCGCGCAAGGTCACACTGTCGGCGTACTTGACGCCGACATTTACGGCTACTCCATCCCGCGCATGCTTGGTGCGAATACCGATCCCGTTGCAATCGACCGCATGCTGTTGCCATCAGAGGCATACGGAGTTCGTTGCATTTCAATTGGTTACTTCGTTCCTGAAGGGCAAGCAGTTGTCTGGCGCGGACCAATGTTGCACAAGGCTCTCGAACAATTCCTGACTGATGTCTTTTGGGATGAACCCGATTTCTTGTTGATTGACATGCCGCCGGGCACTGGCGACATTGCATTAAGCCTCAGCCAGTACTTGCCCAAGGGCGAGGTGTACGTCGTGACGACACCACAGCAAGCAGCGCAAAAAGTTGCACGCTTGTCAGCGGCGATGGCGACCAAAGTTGGGTTACCCGTTAAGGGAGTCATCGAGAACATGTCGTGGTTCACCGGTGACGACGGTAAGAAGTACGAATTGTTTGGTAGCGGTGGCGGTCAGGAACTTGCCGACGAACTCAACGTTCCTTTACTTGGACAACTACCGCTGGTTCAGCAATTGCGCGAGGGCGGCGACGACGGCCATCCGATCGCGGCCATTGCTCCCGAAAGTGAAACTGGAAAAATCTTCCACGACATGGCCCGCATGATTGCTGCCGACAACAAGCCGCGCAAGAAGTTCAGCAAGTTCCTTAAAGTCAACGGCTAAATGCCGTACGGCGTGACCTTGTAGTAAATCGCCTTTAAGTACGCACCAAATTCAAAACCAATCGGGTGGTCAGCAGCGTGTTCGGTACGTTTGAATTCATCAATATCGACTTCGGCAGTTCGAGCAGCAAGATACGCCGCATCTGCCAGTTCATCAATGTTGACGCGACTTGAACAGGATGCTTGCAACAATGTTCCGCCCGGCGCGGTGAGTCGCAAACCAAGACGAGCGAGTCGTTCGTACGAACTTAAGGCGCGCAGAATTGAGGCTTGATTCTGTGCAAATGACGGCGGGTCCAAAATAACAATGTCAAATTGCTCGCCTCGTTCAACCATGTCTTCAAGGACTGCGAAGGCATCTCCTCGAGCATCAGTCACTTTGCACGCGGCAATCGAACCAATTGCCTTGTTGTGTTCAAGATTGCGATGAGCCGTTGCAAGAGCTGGCGCACTCACGTCGACCATGTGAACTGATTTTGCTCCACCCGCTGCAGCCGACAAAGTGAATCCACCAGTGCTCGAGAAAACATCAAGCACTCGACAACCGCTCGCTAAGTTGCGCACGATCGCTCGGTTGTCGCGTTGATCTAAGAAGTGTCCAGTTTTGTGGCCAAAGACGACGTCTGCTTCAAGAGCGAGACCGTTCTCCAAAAACATGATTGGCCCTGTCGGGGCTTCGCCGTACAGGGTGTCGCCATCAACCAAGTCGTATGTTTCGCCGTCACGCACGAGCCGTGAAAAGCGAATCACTACTCGTTCAACCGAGCCAACTTCGATGAGTGCCTTCATGATTGAACGCAAATGAACGAACCAGGCACCCGTATACAACTTGATCACCACAGTTGACGCATACTGGTCGACGATCAATCCGGGCAAACCATCGTTCTCTCCGTGCACCCAACGAAAGCCTGTCGTCAATCCGTTGCTTAACAACTCACGACGCACATCTAACGCCTGTTGCATTTTGTTTCGCCACCAGTCGTCATCAATCGTGACTGGCTTGCCAACATGAAGCACTTTGACTCGGATCGGCGATTCGGGATCCCACAAACCAATCGCGGCAAAACGTCGGTTGTCGTCAAAAACCACAGCCAAATCGCCACTATTGCCTGATGGCTTATGGGATTCAACGGCTTGATCGAACAACCACGGACTACCCGAGCGAATCGCGCGAAGTCCGGGGCGACTCACCCGAACGGCGATACGAGCATCAGACGGTTGAGGAAGAACCGAGGCATCAATGAAACCTGGGGCTCGACCTTCAACTTCAGACACTCATGTAACGGTATCTCACAGATCGTCGTCATCATCACGATCATCGTCGTCAAGATCATCGTCATCTAATTCATCATCAAAGTACGAGCCATCTCCGCCCCCAGACTCGAAATCGTGCCCGCAATTCGGACATGAACTTCGCGACTCAGTACCGATGTAGACATTGCAGCTTGGACACAATCCACTTTCTGACATTTGCTCTCCTCTCACTGAACAACGATTGCATCTTTGCCACAGGGTGGGTGGACATTCCCATCAATAATTGGACATCCAAAGTCAATAGTCATGTTTACAGCAGCGACTCTTTGTAATCTGACCTGACGACCAGGGGGCCAATCATGTCATCACGCCAGTCTTCACGTTCTTCATTCCGCATTGGTGCAACATTCATAGTCGCGGGATTACTCACACTTGCCTCATGTGGCGGCGATGACTCGGTAAGTTCGACCGACACCGCCTTTTCATCAACCGAGGCCCCTGTTGTTGAAACAAATGCCCCAGAACCCACCGATGCGCCGGTAGTTGCGCCGACCTGGGAAACAGTTGACGCTCCCAGCGATTGCATGTGTGCGGACGGAAGCGCGTTTCATTTCTATCTCCGTGAGGCAAGCCCCACCAAAGTCTTGTTCTACCTCGAAGGTGGTGGTGCCTGTTTCAGCGGCGATATGTGCAAACCCGGAAGTGGCACATATAGCGAAACCATTTCGCCGGTATCAAAACTTGAAGACTCTCCTGGAATCTTTGACTTTGATAACCCCGAAAATCCATTCGCGGATTATTCAGTTGTATATGTCCCTTACTGCACAGGAGACGTACATGCCGGCAATATAACTAAGGACTATGGCAACGGAGTTGTTACCCAACACAAAGGTTTCGTGAACGCGTCAAACGCACTAGACACGATGATCAAGCGCTTCCCCAATACAACACAACTCGTTGTTGCCGGTTCAAGTGCCGGCTCATTCCCAACCCCAGTTTTCGCCGGCATCGCCGGAGATCGATTACCAAATGCCGATCTCAAAGTATTCGCTGACAGTTCGGGGGCAGTGCCCGACGCCATGGGATATGTGATTGGTAATTGGGGAACCCTTGAAACCCTTCCCGATTGGCCAGAAATTGAAGGCCTCACTGTTGATCAATTCACACCGGCGTACACATTCATCAAGGCCGCCGAACACAACCCAAAGATCACGTTTGCTCGTCACGACTTTGCCTTTGACAATGTGCTTTCGAGTTTCGCTCGTATGGCGGGCCTCTCCCCTGATGACTTGGTCTCAGTCATGCGCACGAATGAGTCAAAGGTCGAAGCCACTGGTGTGAACGTCGCGAACTGGATCTCGCCCGGCGACGACCACACCATTGCTGTGCGTGATGAGTTCTACACCGAAGAAATGAACGGGGTGCGATTTGTTGATTGGTTCACCGCATTCATGAATGACACACCCGAAGCCGACAACTACTGCGTCGATTGCGCTGGTTAAGGAAGCAGTCGCTTCGCACACATCCTCCATGCGGAGAGAGGAACCATCGCTTCGCTCCTCCCAAATCCTGCAAGGCCACTAAATTGTTTGAGGCCTGCCAGCAAGCTGGCAGGCCTCAAACAATTTGGTGGCGGGGAGAGGATTTGAACCTCTGACCTTCGGGTTATGAGCCCGACGAGCTACCTGGCTGCTCCACCCCGCGGCGGAAATGTGAAGTGTACGGGCAGATGGCACTATCGGCAACGCCTTGGTTCATTCAGCCTTATCCGAGGTCGGCAACCGACCGTGGGGCGCAGAAATCGATGACTTGCAACAACTTCTCAGCCAAACGTTGAGACGCCATGAGCAAGTTCGCATTGAATTGATCGGTAGTGGCGGTGTGATGATCAACCAAATCAGTAATGGCTTTGAGGGCCATTACTGGGATCGCCAGCATTTCACCGACATAGGCAACAGCGGCGGCTTCCATTTCTTTCACTACTCCCCCAGATGCGGCGATCAAACGTCGATCATCATCGTTTTCGTCCAGTGAGTTACTCGTTGTCACTATGCCCAATTTGAGATTTAGCGCCTGCGCAAGTCCACTCGCAGGTACCGCCGGATACGAGCCAATCCCATATTCTTCAAACCCCGGAATCGCTATCCGTCGATCATGATGGACAAATTTTTGATCGCTCACATACACGTCACCAATTTCTGCACCTCGGTGCATCCAACCTCCAGCAGTGCCCGCAGTGATGATGAGGTCTGGGTTGTATTGACGAGCGACTACATACGTATTCAGTGCGGCGGCTTCGGTTCCGATCGAGTCGATTCCATGTCGCTTGTCGCGGCCATTAACCGAAACGATGACCCGACAACCACCGCGATTCGCCTCAAAAAACTTAAATGGCATTAACGGAACTGCAGGAATTTCTCGGGCATCAAGTTGCGTCACAATTGGCGAAGCCTCCGAAGCCATAGCCATGACCACTGCGATGCATTTCATGATTTGATAGTAGGCGCTAGTCGTACGAGCGATGGAGCAGAAAACGGGTCAACAACCGAATGACTAATTGAGCGAAAATCACCTCATGAACCACGCTAGAGAACTACGGTAAGTAACGCATGGGATTGTTTAAGCGCACACCGAAGACTCCTCCGGTTGATCCAGCCGAAGTTATCGAACTTCGTCGCCAATTGGATGAGTTGCGTGCGCAACTAGCAGCAGCGAGCGCCACCGATGCCGAACAGGCCCGTCGACTTGAAGAAGTTGATGGAAAGATCATCAGCCTGAATGCCCGTGTCACTCAAGTTGGCACCGAAGTAACGCATCAACTTGGCGAACTATCAAACGATATTGACTCACTGGGTCAACGTACCGATGCTGCAAACGTTGACCAAGTACGACTGGCCACTGAACAAGCGCGCTATCAAATCGCATTCCGTCAGGACTTGGCTGAAGTAGTTGAGTTGATCAACAAAAAGCGTTGATCAACTCAACTGACTACTTTTCGATTTAGGCGTTCAGTTGAGCTAGAGCTTTGGCGATGAGCGCCTGAGCTTCATCTACCTTGCTCTGATAATTACCTAGATCACCATCACGCAAGGCAACATCGGCTTCGTCGAACAATGTCTGTGCTTCTTCAAGCAAAGCCACTGGGTCGTTCGATGTCGAACCAGTACCAGAATCAGTTCCCGTTCCAGTATCTGTACCGGTATCTGTTCCAGTGTCTGTTCCAGTGTCTGTTCCAGTGTCTGTCCCTGTGTCGGTGTTTGAACCAGACTCATTCACAACTTCACCAAGATCGACTTTGGCTTTCGGGAAAAGTCGATTAATCGCTGCTGTCAAAGTGTCACCGATGACTGCCTCGCCATCGTGCCAAGCCAACACTCGTCGCACGAATACTTGCTTTGAACCGGCCTCGTCTGGACGAATGTACAACGGCTGAACCCAAATCAAACCTTTACCAATTGGTACAACTTGCAATTGACCAAGAATGACTCGAGAGCCTTGTTGGTTCAACAGGGTGATCACCGGCGAAATACTCGGGTTGCTACTCAATTCCGCAGACACGGTTGCGGGACCAGCCGGCAGAACTCCATCGTATTTGTAGACCTTTAGCTGACCATACGTTTCGGGATCACTCGAGACCACCATGAATGCACGTAGTTCTTTTCGAGTGTCATCAGATGAGAACGGCACAAACGGACGGATGAGCGAGAACGTCGGCGCAACCGTTGAATCAACCGTGTCGGGACCATGGAACAATGTGTAGTACGGCTCAAAACGTGCGACGTTTGCATCGGCCACATTGCCAGTGTCGGCTTGTGAAGTCGCATCCGTCGTTATGGCAACATCGCCAGCTGTCGTCACTGAGAGTTCGGGCTGGCGTTGAGCCGCCTGAGCAACGCTCCAAGCCGAGTCGCGATTAAAGAACGCATCGGTGTCAGTGAACTGGTATCGACCATACAGGTTTGTCTGTACTCGGAAAAGATCTTCGGGATAACGGAAGTGTGCCCGCAAACTTGCTGGAACTTGATCGGCGGAAGTGAAGAGTCCCGGGAATGCTTTTGACCACGCCCGGACAATGGGATCAGTCGGATCAACAACATACAAAACAACCGAACCGTCGTAGGCATCAACTACTGCTTTCACACTATTGCGCACGTAATTGAAGCTGTGCCTGAGGCCAGAACCAGCAGTCAAGTTGTCGGTGTTTGCTTCTTGTGCATATGGGTAACGCGAGGTCGTCGTGAATGCATCAATGACCCATAGAACCTTTCCACCTTCAACAACTGGATACGGGTCAGCATCGAGATGCAAGAAAGGCGCAACTTTTGACACACGATCGCTCACATCTCGAATGTCAATGAGACGTGATTGATCAGTAATCAAACTTGAACCGAACAAGTTGAATTCACCAAAGTGAATAGCAAAAGCCAATTTCTTAGCGGCAGAATCGAGAACGACTCCACCGGTGCCTTCATAGGGATCGGCTTCTGTGTTCGGACACGCTTGTTCAACCTGCTTGGTATTCACGATTGCATAGCCAGGTTGCTGCGTTCCCACATAAAGCTGTGGTCTTTCCGTAGCAATCTCTTGGTAGATCGGGCGACCATCATTTGTGATTTGAGATGCGCTCGCTGCAACAACTCCGCAACCGTGCGTATAAATCAAGTGCTTTGAAACCCACGTTTTGTTTGGGATGCCATCGGGATTGAGTTCTCGTGCCGCAACCATCGTCTGTTGTGAACGACCATCAATGTCGTAGCGGTCAACATCAAGATCGTTAATCGCATAGAAAGCAAATAGTCCTTGGTCGAGGGAATAGCGATCTTTCATTTCTGAAACATCGAGCAGTCGCGAGTCACTTAAAGGAGCAGTGTCTTTGGCCACTTCGGCATCAGTTACTGTTCCAGCAGCTAGCGAAATCGTCTCGACTTTGTCAATGCCCATCGCTACTCGGGTTGCTTCAACATTGCGTCCGATATAGCTGTACTCACGCGTTGTGACGTTTGGTTGAACCACAAAGCGTTGAATCAGTGCTGGGTAAACCGTGCCAGCGACTACCGCGATAACTGCCCAAAGCGCCATTGACAACAACGGTAAACGCCATCCACCAAATCGAATGCCCGCCAAAAAGAGAGCCGCAACGAGCAAGCTCACCAAGATCAACAAATTGATCGCAGGCAGTTGGGCGTTGACATCTGTGTATGTGGCTCCTTGGACAACTCCGCGGCTCGACACAGTTAACTCAAAACGCTGCAGCCAATAATCGGCCGCCTTGATGACCGCAAGAATCGCAAACAGAACACTCAGATGAATTCGTGCGCCTTTAGAAATTCGCTCTCCGGCAGTTTGCACACGAATTGAACCATTCAAGAAGTGCATGACAGCAGTCAGAAGTGTGATCATGACGGCTGCCGCAAATGCCCAGTCAACCAAGAATGTCAAAAATGGAAGTCTGAAAACATAGAACCCAACATCGACGCTAAACAAGGGGTCATTTATTCCGAACGACTGTGAATTCTTGAACAGCAACCAGTCTTGCCACTGCGCCATTGCCGGCAATCCGACCATCAAACCAAAAAGAACCGAAACTGCGATTCGCAATAAGCGTGTACGTCGTCCAACGATCATCTTGAATCGCTCAACCACTTCACGCTCGGGTCCGGTCGGAAGATCTTTAGGAGACAGACGTTCGGCGAGGGTCAAGCTAATGAACGAAACGATTGCGAACGCAACACTGAAGATTGCACCGAGAAAAATCTTTGACTTGATGCCGGTCCAAAAGACGCTTCCTCGTTCAACAGATCTGAACCACAACAGATCAACATAGAAATTTGCCACCGTGCGTGCCGACAAAAAGAGAATGACGACGATTGCCACAACGACAAACAGAGCGATTCGACCCTTGGACATCCATGCAGGTTGGTTGGGGTTTTTGGGGCGACGCGGGCTAGCGGGCAAGTCCGAAGAAGGTTTCACGCTTTGAGACTAGTTCTATTGCAGAACAAGTGCACAGCGGCAGCCAGCATGCGCCGGCGCATGAGTGTGCCCTGTGGGGAATGCTTCTCCGGCGTTGACGAAACCAGCGAGTGAGTTATCTTCCGCATCAGCACATGCCGGCCCGTTGGGATCGACTTTCCAACAAACTTTTACGCCCGGAGTCAGTGCAGCAAACGCACCACGCCCGAACGATGTCTGGGCGATGTTGTCGATTTGCGTATCAACATGTTGATTTTTCCACTCGCGGTAGACCAATCGGACAAGCGAAGTCAGCTCGGCATTGTCGCCAGCAGCTTGAGAAATACTTCGGCTCAGGCGTTCGCGTAGCGGGGCAACCACAGTCGCAATCACAAATTCGTTGATCGCAGCCATTTGCGAAGCAACCATCTTTTGCAAATCTTTGTCAGATGCTTTCGATAAAGACTTTGCGCCAGCAAGCGCAGCTGCCTTCAGCGATGCCTCAAGCGCCTCGAGTATCCGCGCCGAGTGATCAGTCTTTGGCCCAACAATTGCATCAAGAGTTTTTACCGGAAGTTTGCCACGCAAAATATCAAGAACTTCATTTTGTTCATCGGCCAGTGCTCGCTTCAATTTGCGCGACATTGCAGCAATGACTGGTGCAAGTTCTTCATCGCGAAGTTCGAAAGTTGTCGCAACTGCCACTTCCTCAACGGGAGCCTCAACAGACTCTTCGGCTGCAGGTTCAATCTTTTTTTCTACTGGCTTCTTCTTCGGTTCGACCTTCTTTAACTGAGTTGTCGCAACTTCTTTGGCCACCGACTCGGCACCCGAGCGACGCAACTTGGCAAAAATGTCATCAGCAGGAGGAACGACGGCTTTGGCCTTTTGCTCAACGATGACAAGCGGAGGATCATTCACATCATCTTCGTCATCTTCATCTAAATCTTCGTCCAAATCAGCAACCACTACCGTTGTTTCTTGGCGTGCAAACAACGGGACAACGTTTGAAACCGGTGCCTCAACGACAAGTTCGACGACTGGCGCTATTGGAGTTTGCTCTTCAACCACTTTTTCTTCGATAGCTATGACTTCTTCGATAGCAATGACTTCTTCAATGCGAGCAGTGCGATCAATGACGACTTCTTCAGTCATGACTGCGATGTCTTCATCTTGGTCGTACGGCACAAAAGCTGGAGCCGATGAAACGGCTGGGCGCATTGCCTCGCGAGCTTCGATTTCATCAGCTTGAACAATGATCGGAATTGGTCCAGTTGTGGGCGCCAAATTCACAAACTCACTGGGTTCTTCAGCAACGTCGTCTAATTCCCGCAACACGTCTTCGGTAGCAATACGTGCACGATCAAAAACCTGCACGATGCGGTCACGACCATGCATTAAGTCTTCAATTTGCTCACGAGCCAATTCACGACGACGAGCGACATCGGCAAGAACGCGTTCGCGATAGGCGCGAGCTTCATTCACCATGTCACGACCTTGTTGCTTGGCCATCAAAATTTCGGCTTCAGCGTCAGACGCAGCATCTTGGCGTACTCGCGCGGCCTCTAGTTCGGCATCTTCACGAACCCGCGCTGCTTCATCGGTGGCTTCGCGCACCAGACGCGTCGCAGTTTCTTCAGATCGAACCTTGATCTTGCCCGCAGCCTCGCGGGCAGCCTGGACAATACGGGCGGTCTCTTCGCCAAGAAGTTCAGTAATCGTTTCTTCGTTAAGTTCAACCTGAGGTGCTGATCCGGCCTGCTGCGAATTCAGTAATTCGCGCTCAAGGAAAGTGATGCGTTCTTGCTGGCGCGAGATTTCAGCCGAAACCATCCGCAAAAAGTCACGAACCTCGTTTTGGTCAAAACCACGACGTGACGAGGGGAAGGTAGCGCCGGCGACGGCGGTTGGCGACGAGGGGTCGGGTCGCGAAAAAGAGATAGCCATTCAGAAGAGAGTACGAAATATCTGTGGATAAAGGGTGGCAATCAGGGGTTTTACCCAAATTGCATGTCACTTCACCCCTGCTTGACGGGCAGGATGACCTTGTCTCCCCCATATGTCTCAAGGGCGGCCAAGGCTTCGTCAAGATCGGCCACGGGAACGATTTTGATGGTGTCACCGACTGCCGCTTGAGCCGCCGAGATTTCGTCTGGACCTTGAGCCGCGGGGACTAAGAAGACCTTGACTCCTGATTTTTTGACCGCCACTGCCTTTTGAACCAATGCACCGATCGCCCCGACAGTCCCGTCGTCTTGGATAGTGCCAGTTACGGCGACCCCTTGAGGCGGAACGAGTTCGCCCTTCGTCAAAGCGTCAATCAAGGCCAATACGAACGACAACCCTGCTGACGGTCCCCCGATCTGGTCGGTATCAAAGTTGACGTCGAAGGGCAGTTGCACAGTCCGAGTGTCGCGAGCACTAAATCCAATCAACGTCCGCGTGGGATCGTCGGAGCTCTCAATCAACTCAACTTCGACTTTCGTCAAGGCCCCCGAACCATCACTCGTTATGGGGATCACTTCTAGTGTCGCGATATCTCCCGGCTGAGCGTTTTTGAGGACCTCAGACAACTTTGAAATGACGTTGACCTCAATTGGTCCGTCTCCGATGTCGATTGAAGAAATCACATCACCGACCGCCAGCACCTTGCAGGCTCGTTGCGGTGGGGCTTCATTCGGACACACTGATTCATCAAAACCTGCGACCTGAGCAGGACCTTCTTGGAAAGTCGCATCAAAACCGAGGTATGCCAAAGCGATATAAGCGGCTATCTCTTTGGCGTTGGCCATAGCCCCCAGTTGCACTTCACGACTCTGTGTCGGATTGCAATCACCAAAACGTTCTTCACAGGTCAAGATGTTCACAAATGGGTCAATCCATCCCATAAACGACTGCAGCGGATTCAGTTCAGTTCCGAGTGCAGTCACAAAACGAACTCCGCGTTCGGGTTGATAAACCTCAACTTGGGTGTCATCAATACTCAGTCGTGATCCCACCAGGTCGGCTCGACCAGGAGCAGTTTCGTACCGTTGGAGCGGCCAAACCATGGCCACGAGCACCGCCACAATTATCAAGAAGGCAACCGTCACAAATGGAATCGCTACAACTTGAGCGCGTAACGACGGCGCAACCACCTGTGGGGCGAGTACCTTTTCTGTCTGCGTGTCACTCACTGAAATCTCCACCCGCCTTGCCCTCGTCGCTGGCTTAGCCATGTTGGCACTACTTGTCATCGGGTGGCGCAAGCCTGCCAGAAATTTGCCCACTTCGCCACGCACAGATGCTGGATTGGGCCAGAACTCACAACGTCTCCTCGATCAATCAAACCCACTCAATGCACCGGCGCCAGAAATTTCTGAAACCGTGGCAAGGAAAGTATTGGATGCGACCGGTCTTGGCGCGATTGCATTGATTGGTGGAATTGTGGCTGCCATTGTGGTCGCCACTGCCCTGTCCTTCATCGTTACAAATGTGATCTCGCGGCTGTGAGCGCTTCAGATAGCCCCGAGATCGCCGAATTACGTCGAGCGATCGTGATCGCCGGACACGCTGGCGACTCACAACTCATTCAAAAATCTTTGTCTCATGAACATGGCTCAATCCGTGAGGCTTCTTTGGGCGCGCTCGCACGTGTCGAACAACTGACCAAAGAAGTCCTACAAACCTTTGTCAGTGACATTGATTCACAGGTTCGAATTCGCGTTGCTGAACTTGCCGCGACGTTTAACACTTTTGATTTAGTTCCATTACTCAACGACAAAGACTCGCAGGTTGTTGAGATGGCAGCTTGGGCTTGCGGCGAACACGAAAGCGCACGCAAAGAAATCATCGATGAGCTCAATCGGCTCGTACTTCATCATGATAATGCATTGGTTCGCGAGGCTGCGGTGGCAGCCTTGGGTGCAATTGGTGACGAGTCAGGCCTTCCCGCAATCTTGAGCGCGTGCCAGGACAAACCAGCAATTCGTCGACGAGCCGTTCTTGCGCTCGCCCCATTTGATTCACCCGAAGTTGAAATGGCTCTCAAAGTCGCTCTCGAAGATCGCGACTGGCAAGTACGTCAAGCAGCCGAAGACTTACTCGGTTAGCCCACTTTTTATTGAGGCTTACACGCCTTGCACAATCAACAAAATTCCGAAGATCACAAAAAGAGTTGATGCGCCGTAACGAATAGTTTTCTCGGGCAAACGTGATCCCAAGTGATATCCAACCAAAATCGCAAGAGCATCTGCTGACACCATGCCGAGCGTCGAACCGAGCCACGTGCCAAACACGTCCTCTTTGGCCGCCAAAGTAATTGTCGCCAACATTGTCTTATCGCCAAGTTCGGCCAAGAAGAACGCAATGCTTGCTGCGATAACTGCGTTGCGAGTGTTCTTTTGCGCGGCTTCAGCTTCTTCTTCGGTGAGTGCATCGCCTCGCAGAGTCCAAGCAGCAAAAATGAGGAAAGCTATACCGGCGATAATCGCAATTGCGTCAGTAGGTAGCCGCGAGCCGACAACTGCACCAAGCGCAACGCTCATTGCATGAGTCACTGCAGTGGCGATTGAAATTCCGATTAAAACTGGAAGTGCCTTGTAACGCGCTGCAAACGCCATGGCCATCAGCTGACTTTTGTCACCGAGTTCGGCAACAAAAATTACGCCAAAGCTCAAGAAGAAAGACGACACCATACGAGGCGAGACTAACTCAGTGACTGCAGATCATCCCAAAACGTTGTGGGGATCTCCTGTGTGGCGTACAAAAGATCCTGGCTTATTTCTCTCGCTGTTCGAGCTCCAATCACGATTGATGCCACAGATGCATTTCGTAATCCGAACTGCACTGCAACATGAGGCAACGAAAATCCGTGCGACCGCGCAAGTTCGGCTATGGCATTGGCTTTTTGGAGTATCTCGGGTGTGGCATCAACGTAGTCAAAAGTTTTGTTCTTGTCTGGGTCTGCAAGTAACCCGCTATTAAATATTCCTCCAAGCACGACACCGACATTTTTCTCGCAACAAAGCTGCAATAAATCAGCGCCAGATGCGTGATCAAGCACCGTGTACCGTCCGGCTAACAACAAACAATCAAGATCAACTTCGTTAACAAACCGAGTCAGTGATTTCGTCTGGTTCATTCCGCAGCCGACTGCTTTAATCACACCTTCATCACGCAGTTGTATGAGTCTTGGAAAAGCTTCGGTGATCGCCCAATCTTCATGATCATCAGGATCGTGGACATGAACAATGTCAAGGTAATCAACGTTCAGTCGAGCCAAACTCTCGTCAATTGAAGTCAGCACAGCTTTGCTGCCGTAATCAAATATGGGTTCAAGGTCTGGAACGTTCTTGAATATTGTTGGTGAGATCTTGTTGACAGGCTTACGTAACAGTCGACCAACTTTGCTTGCCAACACATATTGCTCGCGTGGATATTTCGCTAATGCTTTCCCCAAGCGAATCTCCGATAATCCGTGGCCATACAACGGAGCAGTATCAAAGAAACGAACTCCCCCGTCCCACGCAGCATCAACTGTTGCTTGAACATCTTCATCCGAAACTTCAGAAAACAAATTTCCAAACGGGGCGCAACCAAGCCCAATCCGTGAAACCGATGGTCCACTTTGACCAAGCCCTCGCGTTTCAAGGATCACGAATTAATCACGCCACTCAGCACCATTGGGATAATTCAGTATTTCAATTGACTCTGGCTTCATTTCAATTGAATAGCCCGGAGCTTGTGGCAATAGGTAATGACCATTTCGCATTTGAATTGGATTAATAAAATGCTCATGAAGGTGAGATGCATACTCGGTTGTTCGATCTTCGAGCGAGGTACTCACACTCAAATAATCAATCACCGAGATGTGTTGCACGTATTCGCACAAACCAATTCCACCCGCGTGTGGACAGACCGGGATATTGCGTGCGGCGGCCAATAGCAATACTGCAAGCACTTCGTTGAGACCACCCAGGCGACATGCATCAATCTGGGCATAATCAATCGCCTCAGCCTGAAGAAGTTGTTTGAAAATCAATCGGTTGGCGGCATGTTCACCAGTCGCAACACCAATCGGTTTAACGCCCCGCCTAATCGCAGCATGACCCAAGATGTCATCAGGGTGAGTGGGCTCCTCGATCCAGCGTAAGCCATACGGCTGAAGTTGATTGCTCCATTCAATGGCCTGATTGACATCCCACACTTGGTTGGCATCAGCCATGAGTTGGCGATTGTCGCCAATTTCTTCGCGCATCACTTCACATCGGCGCATATCCGATGCCACATCAATTCCGACTTTGGTCTTGAAACTGTTCCAACCATCAGCGATCGCACCACGACACAAATCGCGCACTTTGTCTTCGGGATAGCCAAGCCAGCCAGCCGATGTGATGTAGGCCGGGTACCCATTTTGTTCAAGATGCGCCAAGCGCTGTTGTCGGCCAACTCGTGCTTTCGTCAACATGTCTAAAGCGCGAACTTCATCTACCTCATCGCGTAAATATCGAAAATCAATGCAGTCAACAAATTGTGCTGGTTCCATATCAGTCACCAATTTCCAAACCGGCACGCCACGTTCTTTGGCCCACAAATCCCACACCGCGTTGACAAGTGCGGCTGTCGCTAGGTGGATCACACCCTTGTCGGGACCTAGCCAGCGAAGTTGCGAATGGTTTGTGACTTGTCGCCAAAATGCACCCATGTTGTCAACGATGTCGGACAGATTGCGACCGACCACCAATGTCGCCAACGCCTCGATCGCCGCGCAACACAGTTCATTGCCTTGGCCGATCGTAAATGTCATGCCGTGTCCCTCGAGAGCAGAGTCGGTATGCAAAATCACGTAGGCAGCCGAATAGTCGGGATCTGGGTGATTGGCGTCAGAGCCTGCCAATGACCGCGAAGTTCGGGCTCGAAGGTCATGGGTTGAGGCTGACAAGATGCGGGTCATTACCGCTAACCATAACAATTGCCAACAATATGGACAATACTTAGATCATTCGCCCACTTCGATGGCGACCAAGGGGGCATCATGACGCAACGCATTGTTGTTATTACTGGTTCAGCAGGAGGCATCGGCACCGCGATCAGTTCTCGCTTCGCACGAGATGGAGACATCGTTGTTGGTCTAGATCTCGCGGACGGATTTGATCTCTCTCAACCACAACAGTGCCACGACACCATTGAAAGAGTCGTTGCTGAACATGGCCGTATCGATGTCTTGTGCAATAACGCCGGCATCAGCAGCGTCGGTGATGTCGTTGATTCAACTCTCGATGACTGGCAGCGTGTTTTTGCGGTCAACGTCTTCGGCATTGCCAATATGTCACGGGCAGTACTTCCCCACATGCGCAAACAGGGTTCGGGGTTCATCGTGAATACTTGTTCGATCGCAGCAACTGTTGGTCTTGTGGAGCGAGCCGTGTATTCAGCTTCAAAGGGTGCCGTACTTTCACTGACCAAGGCGATGGCCGCTGATGAAATTGCTCACAACATTCGTGTCAATTGTGTTTCTCCAGGCACAGTTGCAAGTCCGTGGGTTGAACGACTTGTGGCGACAACTCCAGATCCGAGTCAAACAATGGAGTCATTACGTAAGCGTCAACCGATGGGCCGTCTTGTCGAATGTGAAGAAGTTGCTGACGCAGTTTTCTATTTAGTCTCACCGAGTACTTTCACAACAGGTATGGAACTCCTAATTGACGGCGGAATTTCCGGCGTACGAATCGTCCAATAGGTATCAAGGTGACGTTACGTATTGCGCTCGTTGGTGGCCCAATGTACGACCACCTCTATTCAATTTTTGACGAGTACGGCGTTGAGGTAGTAGTCCACGCTGATCATCCAACTTTGAATCGTAAGGTTGCTGAGATGCTGACTGCCGGTGAACGGATTGATCTTCTTTCAACACATTCAAAATATGCACCGTCACAGGCGAATTGGTTACGACCACTCGATTCACTCATTGACCATTCTGCGATTCATGAACTTGCTCCACTCGCGGTTGATCTCTGTCGTTATCACGGACAGCTCTTAACAATTCCACGCCTCATTGATGTACGCATTATGTGGCTTCGTTCAGACCGAGTCGCCACAACGCCAACTTCTTGGGACGATCTGATTGCGAGCGACGTGAAGTTTGGTTTCCCTGGAAAAGAATCAGGTCTCTTTGGGACCTTCTTCGAAATGGTGATCGGTGCAGGTGGTCGAATTTTCGATGATGACGAACAACCCTGTTTTGATTCAGATGAATCAATTCATGCAATCGAGATGTTGATCGCGCTTGCGCAGAAAACTGACGCTGATTTACCAAATTGGCATTACGACCAAGTTGACGCTGCACTTTTGAATGGCACCACCGATGCTTCGGGCGCCTGGCCGGGAGCATGGGGTTCAATCAATTCATCAAAGTTCGCTGGTGCACTGCGTCCTCATCGCTATCCATCGGGGGCTAAACGTTGGGTCAGTTATGCGGGTTGTCATGCATGGGGAATACCGACGACATGCGGCGATATCGACGGGGCCACCGCCCTCCTTCGCCGTTTGATGTCAGCCGAGGTGCATGGCCTTGACGCGAGTGGAGGAAACATGTGCGCCAACGTTGAAGCGCTTGCACAAGTCACTCCTGTCAATGAGATTGACCAAGAGCGTCTGGCCATTACTCGCGAGACAATCAATCAAGCGATGATTACCTATCCATCACATGTTCGTTTTCCCGAAGTTGAAGATGCTGGATGGGTGTTGATTAACGAAACTCTCCGTGGCCTGCGATCACCACAAGATGCAATTCAGACTTTGCAGATGGTCGCTGAGCAATTTTTTGCCGCCGACAGTAACTAAATCACGAGGGACAGCAAGCGTTGCTGCCACCTTCGTTCATGCGACCAAGTGGGAGATTGACGAACTGTTCAACATCAGAGTGTTTGACATAGAACTCCCATTTATGCCCATCAACTCCGTCAACCCAAGTTTCGGTCTTTTCGGCAAAGCAACACTGAGTGTCGTCAATACCAGTTGTCTCTAATCCCGCAGCTCGCAAACGCTGATCTGCCGCAACTACTTCTTCGGCGGTGTCGGTCTCGACGCCAAGATGATTAATCGTGCCGTGCTCGCCGCCTTTTTCAAAGATGACAAGCTTCAACGGCGGATCAACAATCGCCCAGTTGGCGTAGCCCGGTTTTACCTTCAGAGGTTCGGTGTTAAACATCTTTGTGTAGAACTCAATGGCTTCATCGAGATTGTCAACATTGAGGGCAAGTTGTAAACGCATACCTATTTCATATCACTTACAAAAGTGATGGCATACTGCCCTATGACCTTTCTTTTGTCGGATGCTGAAGTTGTACAGGCCTATCTTGAGTTTCGTACCCGAGTCGTGAGCCTCATTCGTGAGATCCCCGAGTCTCAGGCCTCATTGTCGGTTCCGCTGTGTCCCGATTGGGAAGTCAGCAGTCTGATCTCCCACATCGTCGGTGTTCCCGAGGACATTTTGGCGGGTCGGATGGAAGGCGTGACAACTGACGCCTGGACTCAGGCCCAAGTTGATCGCCATGAAGGAGAATCGCTTTCTCAACTCGCCGATGCACTTCTCGCCACGGCGACCGAATTCGATGTCCTGTTGCCCCACATTCCATCTCCAACTAATTCGCAAATGATGATGGACGCGGTGACACATGAACACGATCTACGCCACGCCGTCGGACGTGCCGATGCACAAGATTCTTTGGCAGTCAATGTTGCCCTCGGTTGGCTTCTCAATATGGTCGAAGGAAAAGCACCTGGTCGGGCTCAAGAACTCGTTGATTCGGGGGTCTCGCGTTTTGAGCTCATGCGCAGTCTGACTGGTCGCAGGTCCGTCGAACAAATGAAACAACTTGGTTTAGATGGTGAACAAATCAAATTGCTTCTCCAAGGAACTCCCTTGCGCGTGCCAACCACCGCAATTGAAATCTAAACTGAGAAGGACTCAAATTCTGATGGGGGATTTATGACAGACAGAGCCACGTTCACTCGTTTCGAAGATTCAACAAAGCCAGAGTGGGACAACATCATGCAATGCATGAAGCACACTCAGTCGCTGGTGCCCGACCGCATTCTCGAACAGCTCCGTCATCTTGAGAGCGATCATGGGGGCTTCCCGGTATCGCGGCTTGAGCACTCTTTACAGACAGCAACTCGCGCGATGCGTGGTGGCGAAAAAGATGAGTACGTCGCATGCGCACTCATCCATGACATCGGTGACACCTTGTCGCCATATAACCACCCAGCAATCGCTGCGGCAATTGTGAAGCCATTCGTCAGTGAAGCCAATCACTGGATGGTTGAACACCACGGAATTTTCCAGGGCTACTACTTCTGGCATCACATTGGTCTTGATCGCAACACACGCGATGCATTTGTTGAAAATCCGCATTACGCATATACCGAAGAATTTTGCGCGAAGTACGACCAGGTGGCCTTTGATCCGGAGTACAAAAGCGAGTCACTCGAGTATTTTGAACCCCTCATCAGGTCAATTTTTTCGGGGCAGTAACAAGACAAACGCAGAATTAGTCAATAATTGACTAATTCTGCAATCGGCAGATATCGTGACCCCATGTTTGGTCGTCGTGCTTTCGCCGTTGTCCTTGCACCGATCGCCCTCTTCACCGCCTGCACATCGGATTCGAACACCCAAGAGACTACGACGCTCAATGTCTACGCAGCTTCGTCACTAGCAACGCCCTTCGAGCTCGCCGGTCTTGCCTTTGAAAAAGCTCATCCCGGAGTTAACGTTCAGTTCAACTTGGGAGCATCATCCGACCTCGCTCGCTTTGTTGAAGAAGGCGCACCCGCTGACATCTTCGCTTCTGCTGATATCGCGAATATGGACAAGGTTGAATCAGAAGATCTTCTTGACACACCACCAATCATCTTCGCAACCAACTATCTCGAAATCGTCGTCGAAAAAGGCAATCCCCTCAACATCTTGTCGTTGCAAGATCTCACGAACTCTGATCTCATTTTCATCACAACAAATCCCGATGTACCTATCGGCCGTTACACCACCGAAGTATTTAAGAAAGCCGGTATCACGATTGCTCCTGATTCTTTTGAGAATAATGTCAAGAGCATCATGCTCAAGGTTGCTGGCGGCGAAGCTGATGCCGGAATTGTGTATCACTCTGAAGTCGTAGCGGCCGACGGCGAAGTGGATGGTGTTGAGATCCCATCAGATTTCAACATCTTGGCGGAGTATCCGATCGGAATCATCAGCACCTCAGATAACAAAGAACTCGCTCGCGGTTTCATTGATTTCTTGTTGTCACCAGACGGTCGGGCGATTCTCTCTCAACACGGATTTGGTCTTCTATGAGTCAAGTGCGTCGGCATCGCCAGAAACTTCCTTGGCAAATCATTCTGATTGCATCAATTGCAGTTGCATTCTTTCTTTCACCCTTCATTGGCCTCTTATGGCGCACTCCCTGGAGCAAATTCACAGACATCGTGACCCGTCGAGAGATTCGCGACGCATTGTGGTTGTCAGTTCAGACCTCATTGATTACTTCAATTGTTTGTTTCGTCTTCGGAGTTCCACTTGCATGGCTGTTAGCGCGAGTTGACTTTCGGGGCCGTCGATTCATTCGAGCCCTCATGACTCTTTCAATGGTTCTTCCTCCAGTGATCGGTGGCATCGCGCTGCTTTTCACATTCGGAAGACGAGGGCTCATCGGCCAATACCTCGATAGTTGGTTCGGAATTCGTCTGCCTTTCACAACAACCGCTGTCGTCATGGCGCAATGTTTTGTCGCGATGCCCTTTCTCGTTCTCACCGTCGAGGCAGCTTTACGACAGTTGGATACGCGATTTGAAGATGTGGCACGAACCCTTGGTGGTTCTCGTTGGTATGTCTTTCGTCGTGTCACCTTGCCCAGTATTAAACCAAGTCTCTTTGCTGGTCTAGTACTGGCATGGGCACGAGCACTTGGAGAATTTGGCGCCACCATTACCTTTGCCGGCAACTTGCCCGGCACTACTCAGACAATGCCACTTGCCACGTATGCGGCTCTCGATTCAAACCCCGAGTCGGCCCTGATTCTTTCGCTTCTGATGATCGCGATTGCGTTCTCGATTTTGATTGCTCTTCGCGACCGTTGGCTTGGTCGCACCGAACAAGGCCTTCCGTTATGACTCTTGATACCCGATTCACATTGTCGCGTGGCACCTTTACTCTCGACGTCAATCTCTCATTCAACGAGGGCGAAGTTGTCGCAATCATGGGGCCCAATGGCTCGGGTAAATCAACTTTCCTTCACGCCATTGCTGGCTTGCTGCCCGTTACATCAGGAATGGTGGTGCTCAACGGCGAAACATTCGATGATGCGACGACAGAAGCTTTCCTTGAACCCACACAACGAAATGTCGGAATAGTTTTCCAGGGTGGACTCCTTTTCGAAACGATGAATGTTTTGGAGAACATTGTTTTCGGACTTCGCGCCCGAAAGATCAAACAATCCATTGCTGCAGCCCAAGCCGAACCATTGATCAGTCAATTTGGCCTTTCCGGCTTACTCGAACGACAGCCCCGAGAATTGAGTGGCGGCCAGGCCCAACGGGTCGCGATCACGCGTGCTTTAATCACCCAACCTAAAGTTCTCTTACTCGATGAGCCCATGTCGGGTCTTGATACATCTACACGTCAACTCGTGCGTGAAGATTTCCGTGAAGTCTTAGCAAGTTTCGCGGGCTATCGAATCCTTGTCACTCACGATGTTGAAGATGCTCTCGCAATCGCCGATCGCATCATCGAACTTGACCACGGAAAAGTTGTGTGGAACGGCTCAACATCTGACTATCGGAACAAACCGCGATGAGTCGCCAAGCTCGCGAGTCACATGATCTACTTCTTGGCGAATGGGCATGTCTTGGCTTGTTGTATAAAAAGCCATCACACGGTTTTGCCATCGCAGCACGACTCAAGCCAGGTTCGGATATCGGCCGCATCTGGTCATTGACTCGCCCACTCACATACCGCGCTCTTGAACAACTGCAGATTCACGGATACGTCGAAGAATCGGGCGAAGAAGTAGGACTGGCCGGGGGCAATCGAACTCTTCTCACGATTACCAAGCCTGGTCGTGCGATTCTTCGCACGTGGATCAACACGCCTGTCGTCCATCTGCGCGATATGCGTAGTGAGTTGCTGCTCAAACTGGTGTTAGCTGACGAATGTGGAATTGATATCTCCGACATGTTGAAAACTCAACGCAAGAACATCAAAACCCTGCAACGCAATATTGAAAGCAGTCTTGATGGTGAAAGTAAAAATGACACAGTGCAAAACTGGCGTCGTGAGATCGCCGAAGCAACTTTGCGTTTCATTGACTCACTCAAATAACTAGCCCCTAAAGGGACGTATGCCGCCAACTGGAACTGTTCCGAGGCGGCCATTCTGATAATCATCAAAAGCTTGACGAATTTCATTTTCGGTATTCATCACGAACGGACCATATGCAACAATCGGCTCACGGATCGGTTGTCCACCAAGTAAAAGAACTTCAAAAGTTGAATCATCATCGGCTTGGAAAGAAATTGAGTCGCCACTTCCGAATACTGCCAATTGTCCAAGACGTAACGGCCGACGCTCATCGCTGACCGAACCTGAGCCAGCCAAAACATAAGCCAACGCATTGAATTCAGGATTCCATGGCAACTCAACACGTGCCCCTGGTGCCACTGTCACGTGAGAAACGACTATCGGAGTTTGAGTTGACCCTGGTCCATGAAATTCGCCGATGGAGCCAGCAATGATTCGAATGAGGGCACCACCATCGGGCGATGACACCAAAGTCACCATGTCACCTTCGAGATTTTGGTAGGCCGGCGAAATCATCTTTTTGTGACTTGGCAAATTGACCCACAACTGTACGCCGTGAAAAAGTCCACCCGCGATCACTAATTTTTCGGGTGGAGTTTCGATATGCAAGATTCCTGCACCAGCAGTCATCCACTGTGTTGCACCATCGGCAATCACTCCGCCGCCGCCGTGTGAATCTTGATGAACGAAAATTCCATCCATGATGTACGTCACCGTTTCGAACCCACGATGTGGATGCCAATCAGTTCCGCGAGGTTCATATGGCGCGTAATTGACTTCGCCCATTTGATCCATGTGAATGAATGGGTCAAGAATGTCGCGACTCACTCCAGCAAATGCCCGCCGGACTGGGAAACCCTCACCTTCATGGCCACTCGGGGCTGTCGTCACTGAAATGACGGGACGAGAATGTCCACCAATTGGTGCAGCGATACGAGGAAGAGTCAAAGTGTCGGCGGTAATTGCAGGCATGCCATATTCAACACTTGCAAGAACCACAAAAATTCAAGTTGTCAAGAATTTTTGTCACTCAAGTACCAGCACCTGGCTGCACAACGTGTGCCAACCCACATCCTCAAGACTCAGTCGTCTATCGTGTCACAGTGCCTTTGCCAGTCCCCCAAACAATCCGAAGTCGATTCACGAATCGGCAGGGCACCCCAGTTCGCAAGATCGCCTCTGGGCGCGAATTCATTGTTTTGTTGACATGCCTCATGGCGAGCGCGGCTCTATCTATTGATCTGATGCTTCCGGCTTTCCCCGAAATGCGCCAGGAATTTGGGATGTCGCCCGACTCAACCAAGGTGAGTTGGGTTGTCACTTCATACTTCCTTGGTTTGGCCGTTGGGCCGTGGCTCTACGGACCAGCGTCAGATCGTTATGGGCGTCGCGCTCCCCTCTTTGCTGGACTGACATTGTTTATTGTCGGCGCGTTGTTGGCAAGCGTCGCTCCTTCATGGGGCTGGGTGATTGCCGCTCGATTCATTTGGGGTCTCGGAACCGCTGCACCGCGTGCGCTCAGTACCGCAATGATCCGCGACCGCTATGAAGGAACAGCTATGGCGCAATTGATGTCGCGGATGGTTGCGGTTTTCTTGCTTGTTCCAATTCTTGCTCCGAGTGTTGGTGCTGGCTTGATCAAGATCGCTCCGTGGCGCATCGTCTTTTGGGTGCCAGCTGGCGTCGCACTCATCTTGATGATTTGGTCGCGCCGATTACCAGAAACTTTGGCCATAGAAAAGCGCCGTCCATTTACCTGGAGTGCGGTCGGCGATGCTGGACGTGAAGTAATGACTCATCGCGCCACCTTGAGTTTCATCGTTGCGATGACTTTCCTTTTTGCTGTGATGACGACATACCTATCTGGATCAGAAGTCATCGTCGAAGATGTTTACGGCTACGGATCGTGGTTCCCACTTATCTTCGGCACCTTGGCCGTTTTGCTCGCCATCAACTCGTTGAATAATGCGCGCATCGTTCAACGGATGGGCATTAACAAGCTTGTCCGGCAAAGCTCGCTTACTGCAGTCGGCACTTCAGTTCTATTGCTCATCGTTTCATTCACAAATCACGGCCGCCCCAACTTTTGGTTGTTCTTCGTCGCGCTCGCCCTCGTGATACCAATCGCCCAAGGGCTTGTACCGAATTGCAATACTGCGGCCATGATGCCCGTCCCGCATATCGCAGGAACAGCGTCATCAATAATTGCAACAGTGTCAACAGCTGGTGCGGCATTGCTAGGCAACCTCGCGACGAGTCAGTTTGATGGCACCGTTCGCCCGCTTGCGATGATCATCTTTGCATTTATTTCAATTGGCACAATCGCAATTTTCGTCGGCACCAAAGCGACAGAATCGTCTGATGGCACCGATGTCTCTACGAGTTCGGTGTAAGAACTAAGCCAGCGAGGTCGCCTTGCTGACGCCAGTTTTCAACGTATTCGGCAAATCCCAAGACGCTGGTCATCCAGGCAATGGCTCGGGCTGAACGCATGTCTCCGCCACCTTCACTGTTGAGATAACCCGGTGTGCACGTCGCGTTGTAGCGAGCAATTCCCCACAGTTGCGCAAACAAAGTCTCGAACCAATTCTCTTGTGCTGCAGTTTCGGGTTCGATCGTTGCGATATCACCCTTCACGCATTGTTCAATCAAGAAGGCAACATGTTGCGCTGCCTCGGTAATTGAGTGAACAAAGTTTGTTGCTTGAGCACCTTGCACCGTTGAAATCATGAACATGTTCGGGAAACCGTTTGACAGCACACCATGCAAAGTTGCTGGTCCTTCAGCCCAAGCCTCACTGAGAGAAACACCGTCGCGCCCCTTTGGATCAAAGCCCAAGCGATGCGTGTAACCCGTTGTCACTTCAAATCCTGAAGCAAAGATCAACAAGTCAACGGGATACTCCACACCATTAACGATGACACCGCGCTCATTGATTTCGTTGACACCTTTTCCGTCAGTGTCAACGAGATGAACATTCGGACGATTAAACGCTGGCAAATACTCGTCGTGGAAACAAGGGCGCTTGCAACTTTGTGAGTACCACGGCATCATCAGTTCAGCTGTCACTGGATCTTTGATCACATCGGCGATTCGCTGACGAACCCGTTCCATGTTTTCAAAGTCAATGCGCTCTAACTCAAGAGCCTCTTCGTCATTTTCAGGCAACTTGCGAGTGTCAACCCAGTTCATCTTGGTCCACTCGTCGTCAATCATGTCGATGGCTGGCTGAGCACCAGTCACTGCCTGAGTGAAGTTACGAGTTCGTTCGGCCTGCCAACCTGGCTTGAGCGACTTGAACCATTCTGGATCGGTTGGTTTGTTGTTACGAACACCCACACATGCGGCGGTGCGCT
>Ga0209358_10000063_pt1 | contig 92658 bp, 103 predicted proteins | sample LauGreFa1BDMLBSN_2_FD_187574 | JGI IMG/M metagenome (GOLD analysis project Ga0209358, IMG submission 187574) | Freshwater lake microbial communities from Lake Michigan, USA - Fa13.BD.MLB.SN (SPAdes) (version 2) | ecosystem: Environmental > Aquatic > Freshwater > Lake | place: Lake Michigan... | reverse complement strand
TTCACAATTTTCATCTTCATCTTCATCTTCATCTTCATCTTCATCTTCATCTTCATCTTCATCATCTTCATCTTCATCATCTTCATCTTCATCATCATCATCTTCATCATCATCATCTTCATCATCATCTTCATATTCATCATCAAATTCATAATAACTTAGATCATCATATTCATCATTATTATATTTTTCGATAATATTTTTATTATTATTATTAAATTTTACATCACCTTCATCATCACCTTCTTCATTACCTTCTTCATCTTCATCACCTTCATTACCTTCATCTTCATCATCTTCTTCATCACCATCATCTTCTTCATCACCATCATCTTCTTCATTACCTTCTTCATCATCTTCTCCATCACCATCAACTTCTTCTTCACCTTCTTCATCACCTTCTTCGTCACCTTCACCTTCTTCGTCACCTTCACCTTCTTCATCATCTTCTCCATCACCATCAACTTCTTCTTCACCTTCTTCATCAACTTCTTCTTCACCTTCTTCATCACCTTCTTCGTCACCTTCACCTTCTTCATCAGCTTCTCCATCACCATCAACTTCTTCTTCACCTTCTTCATCACCTTCTTCGTCACCTTCATCACCATCATCTTCTTCATCATCTTCTTCATCACCTTCACCTTCTTCATCATCTTCTTTATCACCATCATCTTCTCCATTACCTTCTTCATCACCTTCTTCATCACCATCATCATCATCTTCTTCATCACCTTCACCTTCTTCATTTTTTTCACCTTTTTCATCTTTGTAATTATCATTATTTATATGATAATTTTCTATATTATCTATTTTTTCTTGAAGATTATGATTTATAATTTTTGATTCAATAGTATTTTCATCGTAATCTTGATCAGAATCAGATAATGAATTAAAAGGTAAAATATTTATAAATGTTTCCGAAATACTTTCCTTTATTAAATCTTCAATTTTAAGAATATTTTTTTGATAGATAGATACTGAAATATTATCATTAAATAATAGTGGATTTTTCCATATTTTTCTACCAATTGTTAAATAACATTCATGAATAAATTTAGTTATTTTAGGAATTTCAATATTGAATTTATAAATTTTAATATAAATTTTAAATATTTTTTTAATTAAAATATCAAAATAATTATAATGTTTAATAAATTTATGTAATTCTTCTTTTAATCTATTTTCATCCCAATTTGGAATATCACATAATGCTTTTTGAAATTCTTTAAATAATAATTTATGAATTCTATTATTTTTTTTTACATTTTTGAATATATTATTTATATTTTCAAAAAATATTTTATAAGAATTTTTAAATAATAATGTAATATATTCATCTTTTTGTTTATACATTTTTCTATAAATAATCATTTTTATAATATTTAAATAACGCAAAACTTAAGTAACAGAATTAAAAGATTTAACATATGGATTTGTTTTTAATGCATCTAATAATGATGTATCAATAAATCTATTATCAGGATCATATTCAATATTTTTACGCATTTTTGTAATTGTATCATCATCTAAACTTGGAATATTATTATAAATACGATCAAAATTTAATTCTTTTCTTTCTGTATAATAATCGCATTCTTTTTTCTTTGGTTCTGCCATATATATACAGTCATTAAATTCTTTTGCACCTGTTTGTGTTGGTTCACGACCAAATATAACTTGTTCTTTCTTTTCATCTATTGTAGCATTATATACATCTTCATAAGACATTTGCTTTTTATCTTGTGTTGAACCAGCATGTCCATAATAATCATTATCTGATAAAAATTGTTTATGAGTATCTTTAGCATTATATTCATTTGTTTGATATCCTAATCCACTATTTTTATTAGCAGTACCGTAATAATCATTATCTGATAAGAATTGTTTTTGAGTATCTTTAGCATCATATTCATTTGTTTCATATGCGCCACCTTTTGCTAAAGAATCAATATTACCATATTCTCTAAATAGATCAACGGTTGTTTCTTTTGTTGTCTTTCTCGCAATATCATCTGTCTCGTATACTGTGCTATTGTAAGTTTTTGGAACAATATTTAAATGATAATCAACATTATTTACAGTTTCTCTGATAGTTGTATTTGCTACATCATCTGGATCATAAACATATAATTGTTTTGCACCAGTTATTGTTCCTCCTCCCATTCCATCATGTATATTTGTTTCTTTAATTGTAGTTCTCGCAACATCATTTGGATCATATACAGTTTGTTTTTCACTACCTTTTAAGTTACCTAAAATAGCATCATGAATATTAGTTTCTTTAACTGTAGTTCTAGCAACATCATTTGGATCATATACAGTTTGTTTTTCACTACCTTTTAAGTTACCCAAAATAGCATCATGAATATTAGTTTCTTTAACTGTAGTTCTAGCAACATCATTTGGATCATATACAGTTTGTTTTTCACTACCTTTTAAGTTACCTAAAATAGCATCATGTACATTAGTTTCTTTAATAGTAGTTCTAGCAACATCATTTGGATCATATACAGTTTGTTTTTTAGGTATTTGAGCATTCATATTACCAAAATGTCTAGGATTATCTATATCGTGTTGTTTCTTAGTAATTTTAATCATATCTTCAATTGGTGCAATAATAGATTTAATTAAAGATATAACATTTCCTTGATATACTTTTGTAGATGTAATATCTCTTTCATTATTATAAACTAATATTTGAGATTTACCATAATCATATTTATTACCAACACCTAATGAATCTAAAGCAGCTATACCGAAATAATCACCTTTTAGTTGTTGTTTAACACTAACTTTAACATTAGGGTCTTTTTTACGTGCTAATTGTCCATTTGCATACACAGAACCAATTATTTCTTTTGTTGTAGTAATACGATTTGTTTCTTTAGCATCAAATTTACCCCATTTAGTTGGTTTTAAATTAGCTCCAGTTGTTTTAAATAACATGTCTTCATTTTTTTCAAAAAATGTTTCTACACGATTTTTATTAACTTTACAAACTTTTCCTGGTAATTTAGCTTTCATACCATCTATTATTCTTCCATCATAAGTTTTCTTTGTTATATCAGATACACCTAATGCATTTGTATCAGGATTTAATCTTGTTCTTAATTCATCAACGTTTCTTGGTTGTGCAAAATCTAGAAGATCTGTTTGTTGAAATCCACCTGTAGGTTTTGAATTATAACCTTGTCCTAAACCAGGACCAACTTGAATTTGAGGAATTGGAAAATCATTATTTCTTGATGTTGGACTAGTTATACGATTCAATATAAAATCATTATTATTAACAGAACCATTAATATTAGTTAAGTTTTTTACAGGATTAAAAAATGATCCAACTTCACATTTATTTTTTTTTATATCATTAACACCTGTAAAATTTTCAAGTAATACTCTATTTGTTTTATCATCAATATTTTGTTTTATAGAACCACCATAAAATGGTACCATATTATTATGAAAATCTGATGAATCTATATAATTTCCTGATAAAACACTTTTAACTTTAGTATTTTCAATATTATCTAGATCACTATCTCTTATTAATTGATAATTATATGATATATTATTTGTTTTTTTGGGATTAAATGAATCTTGATATTTTTTATTTGCTTTTGATTTTAATGTTTGATTTGTTTTATCATAATAATTTGATTCATAAATATTTTTCATTGATGGTATTTCATTAATATTTATATTATTATTATTATTAGGTTTTTTAACATTATTATTTGTTTTATTAAAAAGATATCCTAAAGTACCAAGTGTTAATAAAACGTAAACTTCAATCATTCTTTATTATTAATAAAGTATATAAAAATAAAATTTTAATAACATATTTATAAAATTAATTTAATTATTCTGACTTTGATTTTGATTTTGATTTTGATTTTTCTTGAACTAAATGAGCTAAATCATGACATGATTTAACATTAATTTTTCTTGTAATTGTAATTTCTTGATTATTTTTTACAATAACAATAGGTTCATCTAATTGAATCATAGTTGCTTCATAATTATATGATTTTTTATTAGAATCTTGGGTAGTTTCTCTTAAAATAAATTTAATACTTTTATTTTTTTTAAATTGTTCATACTGTCTCCATTCTTTTAAATCTTTTTTATTTTCAACCATTTTAAATAATTGTGATGCTGCTTTTTTTGCTGCAGATAATGTAGCACCAGATTTGCTTTTACTAGTATAAATTCCACCATCATATTTTATTTCTGAACCTTGTATAGTAAATTTTCTTTTTGACATTATTATTTATAATATATAAAAAGATATTTATAAAAATTTAAATATTTTAATAATTATCTTTTAATATGATAATATATCAACTATAAATCTACAAATCAAAATTATTCTTATTTAATTATAAACAAAAATATATTGTATTTATTTATAACTTAAAAATCTATAATCTATAGTTCTCTAATATTTTTACATTTTACTACTGGAACATTTGGAATATTTACTTGACTATTATTACAATTTAACCATTTACTTGACCAATCATATATAATCTTATTATTATCTACTGGTGGTAATGCACAACTTTGATCTAAGGGTCTTTCAATTAATGGTCTATGATTATCTTTAACAATTAATCTATTATTTATTAAATAATCAAAAGGAACTAATGATTTATCTTGAGGATTCTTACATAACCATTCCCATCTATTAACTGTAACTTCATGACCTGTACATTTAGGATTAGATATTAATGTTGGTTCTGGAACTAAATCAGTACATTCTTTTAATGTTGAATAATAATTACAAAATGCTTTACCATCTGGTATATATTTATCTGCTGGACATTGACTGTTTTTTCTTGTTATATTTAATAATTCAGAATCTATATCAATTAATGCTTTGTCACATAATACATCTGCTTTTCCATCTAAAATAATACCAGGTGCATAATATACACAGTTATCACAATTTCTTGGAGTTTGTGTCATATAATTACCAGGTTCAACTGTTGCTGCTAATGAATATTTATATGTATTATCATCATATTTTAGACGTGTATAACTCATTTATATTTAAAATATATATTTATTTTAAAAAAATTAATATATATTAAAAAATAATTTTATTATTTGTCACTAATTAATATAAATTTTTATATTTAAAATATCCTCTATAAATTAATAATATATAAAGCAAGTATTATTATTATATAATTAAAAATAAATTGCTTAATAATGTAGATTATTATTAATTACAATGTAAAACATTTAATTACCATCACATTTAAATAAATTAGCTGGTGGCGGTTGTGGTACACTAAGTGTATCAAAAAATTGACATGGTCTTAAATGATTAATTGTTGTATCTACTTGTTTATGACATACTGGTTTAATATATTCTTTACCTTGAACATAACCATTATTATTTGGTATCCATTTATAAGATGGACAATGTGTATTTGGTCTATCTATTCCGAATAAACTATTCTCAAGATCTACTAGATTACCTTTGATATGACTTACTGCAGTTCCTCCAACTATACCAATTTCTGGTCTACATTTATTGCAATTTTCGTAACGTACTGGATCTAATGTATAAGATAAAACTGATATATTTTCTGATAAATTTGTTTTATATGAACAATCATCATAACTAAGTCTGTTAAAACTCATTATATTTATGATATAAACAGATATTTTTTTAAAAAGATTTAAAATATTAAATAAATATAAACAGATATTTTTTTAAAAAGATTTTATTAAATATTAAATAAATATAACATATTTATATTATAACTTAATTAGTTTTACGTACCCATGAATTTTTTTCATTCTTTTCAAATCCGCATTTTGTTAAATATTCACTACTTCTTACTTCATTTCGCGTATCTAAACCACCCCAAACAAATCTAGGTATAATAAAATCTGGATTTTGTACAGTATTTGCTAAACAACCTATTAGAGGTATATTTCTATCAAAATTATATTCTGATATTTTGAAACAATTTTTAATAAAAGATGTATCATCTGCATTTTTTAATTTTGAATCAATATTTGGTATTAATCCACCTTTATTAATATTTGGTGGACCTGGAAATTCACGTGTACATAATTGAATTCTATTTTTATCATGTGTTATTAAGTTTCCATTTTTTAATCTTATATCTGAATCATTATCTACAACACATCCAGATGTAAAACCAAAACCGTCTTTATATGATAAATTATTATCATATAAAAAATCATTATCTAAATTACATTCACAATCTTTTGTAAAATAATAATTTTCTAATGAATAATTATTTATTGATGAATTTTGAAGCTCTCTTGTTACTTTTGCACAATTATCATCTTCTAAGCCAGTTTCTAGATTTAATGTTCTTGGCATTTTATATTTATTTGAGATAATAATTGAATTATAGAAATCACATTTTATTAAAAATATATATATGATAATTATATTTTCCCAAAATATTCATTGGATGTTGTTGAAATACTTGAATTATTATTTTTTATATATTCAATTAAAATTGAAAATATAGAAGTATTTCTATGATATATAATCATTACATCGTCTGTTAAACAATTAAATAATGTATCTCCAATAAATTTAATTATTTCTATATTAATATTTACATTTATTATATAATGATGTAAAACCATATTTTCTTTTATTATTCCTCTTTGAATAATTATAAACTTATCTTCATTTATATTAATAAAACCTGGTTGTATATTTTCAAAATTAATTTTAATATTTATTTTTTCTAAATGTTTTCTATTATATTTATTAATTTCATCATATAATAAATATATATATGGTTTCAAATATTCATCAAAATTTAGATCATTATGAATATTTTCTATCATTTCATTTTTATCTATTATTTTCTCATTTATTTTAACATAAAAATGAGAATTACATAATCCAACATTTTTATTATAACAGAAATCATTTTCTTTATCAATATAACCATTATTATCATATAAACTGAATAATTTATTTTTATCTATAATTGATGCATTTGCACAATTATCATCTACAAAGTTATGATAATAAAAATCATTATTATTCCATTTATACCAATCATATTTAAATACACCACAAGATTTCAATGGATCCCTTAATTCTAATTCTTTATTATTATCATAAAACGAATTTAATATATATCCTTGAGTATTACAAGTTACCATACTAATTGCATGCGATAAATGTTTTTTATTAAAACCTCCTAATATTCCACAATCTAATTTATATACAATATAAAAATATTTACCATTTGTTAGTTTTTCTAATATACATATATATTTTCCTAAATACATAAAATCATTATTTAATTTATTAACATCGATTTTTACCTGTTGTAAAATTGTACAAATAAATATATTTAAAGGATTGCAAAATAAATATTTACGTAAATAATCTGAAAATAATCTACACATTTTAAATTGTCTAGGATTATATGATGTGATATTCTTAATTTTATTAAAATCCATTACTATATGTCTAACAGTATTAATATCATATCCTAATAATGATAAATATTGTATATAAATATAATATGGAATGTCACCATTTTCAAACTTAATTTCTTTAAATTTTGTTAATTCATTATTATCATTTGTTATAAATTCTTCAAATAAATATTTAATAATATCTAGTTTTTCTTCTAAAATTTTTTTATCATTTAAATCTCTTAACTTTAATATATTTGAATGATATTTATTTGGAGCACATAATTGTTTTGATACTTTTTCTTTAATATATTTATGTATATTTTCTAAATTTTGACATGATTTTATCATATATTTTATATCAATAAACTTTTTTAACTGTGTCGATATTTCATCTGAAAATAATAACATATTTAAAACTGAAACTAACCAACATAAATTAACTTTTCCTTGTTTTAATTGTTTTAATTGTTTAAATTTTTTTTCACATTTACAATTTTTATGTTTACAATTTATATCATCCATTTCTATACTTGCAATACTTTCTATACTTGCATTTGTCATTGAAACATTTCTACTTGCGTTTTTCATTGAAACATTTCTACTTGCGTTTTTCATTGAAACATTTCTACTTTCATTTTCCATTGAATAACTATTTATATTTGAATTTCTCGGAGATACATTCATAGTTATTGTGTTTTTACTCATTTATAATTAATATATAAAAATATTAAAATATAAAAAATAATTTTTATATAATAGGTCTATATAAATTTTTATAACATTTATTTCCATTGCCTTCTTTACAACTTTTATCAGTTCCCCAACACCATTCTGAAAAACTTTTCACATCATTAGGAATACTTGTAATTGGATTAGTTACCCATTGTCTGTCACTAGCTTCTTTACTAAATATATCTGAAGTTGATCTATATAATCTATCATCAAAATATTTTTGAACTTTCTTTTTTGTTTTTACATGATTTATATTACATGCAGATTTTCTAGTTGGATTCAACTTATAATCACTAATTAAAACATTCATAAATGGATTATCTTTAGTTGGTTTTTGACATAATTTTTTTGTATGTTCATTTTTTTCTAAGTTATTTTCATTTAACATCATAGTTTCATTTATTTTATTAGCATCATCTATACTATATAAAAAATATGTAAATACTCCTACAACTATAGGTAACATTAAAATATTGATGTTTTGTTTAATTATTAATATAATTATACTAAAATATATACTGAAACGTAAAATAGAATTCAATTGTTCGGCAAAATTCATATATTTAGATGGAAAAATAACATAATAATTTTTCTCTGTATAAAATTTTTTAATATCTTTATACCAAATTTTCTCAGACATTTTATTATATCTTATATTTTTAATATAAATTTTTTTATTTATGATTTATATATATAAAATATTTATTATTATCATTAAATCTTTTTATTATAAAGTTAAAATTATTCTATAAACTAAAAATTCAAAAATTATATATTTTATAAAGTATATAAAATAATAAATTTATTATTGATTAATAGTTTTTATTAATTCATCTGAAAATTTAATAAATAATCTTTTATTAAATTTTCCATCTTTATTATACCAATAAGAATTAGTAAATTGTGTTTTTTTTAGTTTTTTGTTATTATATAAAATTATTAAAAAATTCATAACATTTATTGTAGAATATACTTTATTTTTATAAATAAAATTAATATCAGCTGGTATAAATCCTATATTATTATTATATTTATAAAATGGAATTAAAATTCTCTGATTAAACCATATTAATTTTGTTTTATAATTAAATATCATTTATTTGTTTAATAATTAAAATATAAAAATTATATGAAATATATAAATTATATTAATAATAATTTATACTTTAATCCATTTCTTATTTATCTATTGGATAATATATTTGATTCTTATAAAGCAATTATATTAATATATTTTATTAAATAAATTTATTTAGCTTCAGAATTTGTTTCTGCTGCTTTTCTTGCAGCAAGTTTAGCTTTTAATCTTTCACGTGCAGATTCTTTCTTAAATACATCTGTTTTTGGTACCGCTTTTCCTTTTTTCATTGCTTTCATTACTTCAGACATCATTGGATTATTAAATAATCCACTCATCATATCACTTAAACCACCAGATCCACCAGCACCATCACCTCCACTAAATGCTTTAAATATATCACTCATTGCATTACCACCACCTCCTTTACCTAACATACCCATCATATTCATAGCTTCTCCAAATAATTCTTCTTGTTTAATCTCTCCTGTACTTATTTTATCATTCATTTTGGTACTAACTTTTTTAATAATATCTCCAATTAAATTGTTACTTGATGTAAAATCCATTAATTTCATTATATCTTCTGGTTTATCAATATTTATATTACTTACATCAATTTCATCAGATATCTCTTTTGCTAAATTTGCAATCTTACTATTTCCATCCATTAAATTTCCAAATGGTAAATTATTTTTATTTGATTCTGGAATTTCAGATTTATTTGTATTAAAATTCTTTATTTTTAATAATAAACATTTAATATCATCATCTACTATCTCTGATAATTTATCTTCAAACTTATCTCCATTTTGTATTAATGATATAATATTTATAACTGAGTTTAATAATAACTCTAATTGTTTACCTTCTTTTACCTTATCTTCTTCAATATCTGCTTTATCTTCTTCTACATCTATTTTATCTTCTTCGACTTCGATTTTATCTTTCTTGACTTCTTGATCAAATTCTTTATTAATTATATTAATTGCTAATAATATGTATATATAATTTAGTAATATATCTTGATCAGTTGAATTTGTTACTGAATCAAATATTAATTTAACTGTTATATCTTTTAATATATATTTACTAATAATATTCTCAATATTATCAATAGATTTAATATCTACATCACCAAATTCATTATTAAAAAAAGTTATAAATTCATCAGATAATTTATCAACTACTTTGTAATTTTTTTTAATAATGTTTTTTATATCATCATTAGTGTTTTTAAGATCTTTAATTAAATTAATATAAAACTTATTAAATGTTAATATAATTTTATTTTTTATTTTCATTATTTATATTTTAATATTAATAAGATTTGTTTAAATTATATTCAATCGCAATTTAATTCAATTCACAAATTAATTTAATTATTACATTTATCACTAAGAATACATAAAATATGTAAATATTTCCAAATAATTTCTTTATTTTCATCACTCATTGTTTTCCATATGATTTTAAGTTGTTTAATAAAATCCAACCAATAATCCGTTTCTTTAACTAATATATCATATTCTGCTTCATTAAGAAAAAAATTTTCATCTTTTTTTAAAATTTCTTCTTTAAATTTATTTAATATGTGATTATTAAAAATAATCTGTGGAGATTTAACATTAACATTTTTTAATACTGATAATCCTGATTGAAATGTTTGAAATTCTTTTATATCTGGAAAAACTGTAATTAAATCTGTAAAAAATTCATTTAATTTGTTATTAAATAAATTATAATATAATTCTTTATTACTCATTTTTATTATAATAATTTTAATATAGTTTTAAATAATTTATATTTTTTTAATATCTATTACTATTTTTCTTTATTTGTTCATCATCAAATTTTCTCATATTCATATATTTTTCTAATACTGATGAATCAAATTTATTAGATTTATTTTCAGCTTCTCTATCATTTGCTATCATTATTTTTTGATCTGCATTTAATAAAACAAAATTATTATTTTGCATCATATCATTTTTAATATCACATCCTGTATCATATTCTCCTTCATTTGTTATAAATGTATATTGTGAAGAATTTGTTGCTGAACTCATCATATATGGTGTAACATTATCATCTTGATTTTCTTGTTTTGTTTGAGATTGTATTATATTATAAATATAATTATCAATCACATCACCTGTATATAATTCTCTTTTAACTGTTAAAATACTTGGAACTCTATCTATAAATGATGGTATTTGTATTCCTTGTTTATCAATACATATAAGAATAAAAGAATCACGTAAATTTTTTTTTATTAATAAATTTATTAAATTCTTTGAATGTTCGCAATAATTACTATAAAAAACAAGATCTTTTTTATCCATTTATTTATTTATTTATATTTGTGTAAAAATATTTTTGTTTAGCCGCAAATTAAAATTTGATTAAAATATAAAATTAATTTAATCTCAAATTAAAATTTGATACCATTTAAAATTAAATTATTTATAAGTATTATAATATAAATTCATAATGTCCAAATTCTATGATTTAATTAATTATAATTCAAAAAAAATTCAATTTGATATTAAAAATATAGATTTATCTATTGTAAATTCACTTCGAAGAATTATTTTAGCAGAAATTCCTAATATTGCATTCAAATTTGATCAATATCATATTGATACAAATGATATTAAAATTAATATTAATAAAGGTGTTTTACATAATGAATTTATTGCTCATAGATTCTCATTAATTCCTATTTGTTTTGATGAAAATGATTTATATAATTTTAAACCAGAAAATTATAAGTTTACTTTAAAAATAAAAAATAATTCAACTTATACTATTAATGTTACTTCAAAAAATATTGAAATATTTGATTCAAATAATAAAAAATATCCTCAAGATTTTCATGATAAAGTTTTTCCATATAATAATATATCTAAAGATTATATTCTTATTACAAAACTAAAACCAAATTTATATGATCCTAATAATGGTGATGAATTAAATATTGAATCGACTGCATCTATTGATATTGCTAAAACACATTCAAGATGGTGTCCAACATCACAATGTTGTTTCTATAATAAAGTAAATACTGAATTAGCAGATAAAGCTTTAGCTGAAAAAATTAATGATAAAAACTTAACACCTTCTGAAATTGAAATAATTACATCTAAATTTAATAATCTTGATATTTATCGTTATTATAAAAAAAATAATTTTGATGAACCAAATGAATTTGTATTCTTAATTGAGAGTGAATGTAATCTTAGACCAACTTATTTATTCTTTAAAAGTTTAACTATTTTAAATTCTAAACTTAATTCATTTATAAGTAAATTAAATGAAAATTTAAACTCTATTTCAATTTCTAATATTGGTAATAATAATAATTTTTATCAAATTGGTATTAAAGATGAAGATCATACATTATTAAATATTATTCAATGTTTAATCTATAATCAATACTTCCGTAATAATAATAATAATAATAATAATATATTAGATTATATTGGATATTATCAACCTCATCCTTTAGATAATTTAATGTATATTAAATTAAAATTTAATCCTAATACATCTACAGATATTGATTATGTTAAAAATTTCTTAGTTGATGCTATTAAAATAATAATGATTGAAATTGATAATATTACAAAAGAATGGATTACTTTTACAAAATTAGATAAATTTGATATAATAGAAGTAAATAATTATCTACAATCTAATTTATAAAAATAATATTATTATTAAAATAAGTATTTATTTTTATTATTTAAATATCTTTATTATATTAAATTATAATGGAAGACGATTTACTTATAAATGATCAAGAAACTTTAGTAATTATAGAAGATTCAAATGTTGAGAACACATATAATGATATAATTTTTGAAGAAAAATTAATAGACGACTTAGTATTAATTCTTAACCCTGAACAAATTATTAATGAACTTACTAATCTTTTTATTAAATATAAAGATCAATATATTATTCAAAAAAAAATTAATGCATGTATGAAATTTTTCAATTCTATCGATATAAATAAATTTAATTTTTATAATAAAAATATATTTCCTATTATTCTTTGCAATAGAAAAGTTATTGTTAATGAAAATGATAAAAAAGATATTTATGGAGGTATTGATACTCAACGTGCTATTGAACTTTTTATGCAAACCCAAAAATTTGAAAATTATATATCTCAATTTAAAAGTCTAAATTATGATAAATCTGATTATTTACGTGCTGCTGAATCTTTATATGCATTATCAAAACCATTTTCTAATACTATTGATCCTACATATAATTTTAATATATTAGATAACGAAGTTTCAATATCATCTATAAATATTATTAATAAAAATACTATCGATGCATATAGACATTTTATTTTTGATGAAAATAATTATGAATCTTTTAAATTAATTCCTGAAATTTCTGTTGATACAGGAAAACGTTCTGAAGTTCATGATACTCAAAAAAAATGTACTGCTGGATTGCATTATTTATCTGAATCAAATATACAAAATATTTATGAAGGTGATAATATTTCTTTAATTGGTTATTTTAACTATATAGATTTTAAAAATAATCAAAAATACTTATTCGATATTAATAAATATTTTGAATATATATTTAAACTTCCTTTAAATACAATAGTTAATATTTATTTTAATGATTTTATTTTTGATAATTCTATTGATAATAATTTGATAAATAAAGAATATTTAGAAGGTATTATAATTGAAAATAATAATAATACTATAAAAGTTAAAACTGATATACAAATATTTACTATAAAAAAAAATAAACCCAATATTGGATTTATATATGATAAAAATTATAAATTTTATAAATTTTATAAACCATTACTTAGAACTGATAATATAACATTTACACTTTTAAATAATACTAAACATACCGATAAAGAATCTTTAGATATCATACAACCTAAATCATTATCTGAATTATTATTTTTACATAAAAATGATATTCATAGATTAAATAATATTTATGAAATTAAAAAATATTTTAATGATATTTTAAATATTGATTTTAATCAAATTAATAATATAACTAAAATTATTATTAATAATATTATTAATCATAATAATAATTTACCACAAAATATTTCATTAAAACAACCTAAATTTAATATACATAAAATTAACACATATGATTTATTAAATTTTGAAAAATATAATACTATATTACAAAATATTAATAATTCTTATAATGATTTTAATAAATTTAAAGATTCTGAATTAAATAGATATAACTTTCTATCTAAAAATTATAAATTATTATATTATTATTTAATTTCTTATATTAAAAAAGAAATTACTAATAAATACAAAATTTATAGTAAAAAATTATCATATTATAAAGATAAAATTAAAACATATATTAATAATGAAAATTCAATCAATGATAAAATTTCTAAAAATAATGATGAATCTAAAATTATAATAGCAAAAATATATTATAATATAGATGATTTAAATAATGATAATTTTATAACAATCTATTTTGATAAAGATCTAGATAATACTCAATATAATATAATAAATAATATTAATGAAAAATTACCAGATGATGAAAAAAAATATGCCATTATTGAAGAATTAAAAAAATTAGATAAATATGATATTAATACTTTGAAATTTGAAGCTGCTAGTATATTAAAAGGAAAAAGAAGAGTTAGATATGGTGATTATGCAAAATTATTTATTAACAAAAATGATTACTTTTTATATATTAGAAAAAATATTAATGATGGAAATGAAGTTGGTCAAATGTGGATAAAAACACAATCTTCTTCTCCATCTTGTACTGCTGAATTAATAGATAATTTTGATGATATTCAAAATAATAAATTAATTATGTTGGATCCATTTGATTCTATATGTAAAAAAAGAGAAAATATATCATTAAATTTAAAATACTCAGATATTCTTCAAAATATTTCAACACTGGAATATATTATAAATTTTATAGAAAAATTTAATGATAATGACATTAATAATGATATTGTATTTTTTGAAAAACAACTTAAACTTATTGATTATAATCGTCAAATATTTACTATTATAAATTCATATGAAGAATATGATAGTTCTTATTATGAAGATTATGAAGGTGATGATACATTATTTAGTATCGATAAAAATTTAATTGTAGATTCTGAGAATACATTTATTTTAGAAAATAGTGATTATAATAAGGAAAAATTAAGAAATAATGAAGATATTTTACAAATATTTATTAAATCTATTGATATTAATTTACCTGATAATATATATAATTATATACTAAATCAAATTAATGCATATATTCCTCCTAAAACAGGTAAAATAAATTATAGACCTCATTCACCACATATAAAAGAACAAATTATAGAATTACTAAAAGAAGAAGAAGTAAAACTTAAAAGTAATAAAAGATTTAAATCAATTTATGATGCTTATAAACAAAAAAAAATGAATACTATTGAATTAGATAATGAAATTAATAAATTATTAAATATATTTGAAATTAAAGAATATAAAAAATATTATTATAGTGTTATTTTATACACAGCTTCTTTATTAATTTTAACTATTATGATTGAATATCCAAATATTTTAATAAAAAAAATAAATCCTAAATGTCTACAATATTTCTCATATATTGGTCACCCTATATCCCAAAATGATAATTCTACAAAATCATTAACTAAATACTTTACATGTATTATATCATCTATTGGAACTCCTGGAGATTATCAATTTGATCAATTTAATGCTATGAAATTTGAAGAAATTGAAAACTTAATTAAAGAAACTATTGATAATATTTGTAAAGATAATATTGAAATTTCTAATATTATTAAAAATAAAGAGAATTTAATTAAAAAATTTAAAATTTCTGAAAAAAATTATGATAAATATTTAATATTAAATAATTTTTATAAACCACAATTTATATTTTCTTCATCTAATGACAATATTTTTGAAATTAATTATTTAAAAGAAATTAATAATATAATAAAAAAATCTAATACATTTAAAAAAACAATTTATAATACTTCAGTATTAATTAATTCATGTTGTATTGAAAAATTACACTCTAATATTAACTTTTATGATTATTTTGTTAATTTTGATAATTCTGAATTTAAAAAATTATATAAAAAAATATCTACAAAATCCCAAAAATTTTTAATTACAAAATCATATATTCCTATATCTTATATTAATAATCATATTAATTTATTTAATAAACAAGATATTACAATAAAATCATATATTTATATACCTGAAATTGATATATCAAATAATTATAATCAAGATGATAAAATAAATATATTTATTAATAACAATTTAATATTTAAAAATGATATATTAGATAATTTATCTAATAAATTTAATAATAATGATTGGTGGGATGATATACTTTATCCAAATTTATATGCTAATTTTAATAATTTAAATGATATTTTAATAAAATATAATAATACAATTTCAATTGTTGAATTAAAATCAATAGTATACGGAACATCATTTAATATTTATAATAAATTAAACCTTCGAAAATCTATTTTATCATTTATTAAATATAAATTACCTTCAAAATTATTAAGTTTTATTAATAAAAAAATAATTATTAATGATAAAAAAAATCCACAAATTGATATCTATAATAATATAGTTAATATAATTGAATCAAATAAATATAATAAATTAGATAAAATTAAATATATTATACAAAATTCTATTAAAGATATTGATAATTTATTATTTTATGAAAAAAATGATTTAATTAAGAATATTTCTATTCTTATTTATATTTTTGTAAAAATATTATTAGCAATTTTATATATAAATATTAATAATGATTATAATATATCTTTAATAAATATTAATAATATTCAAAATAATAATGAAAATATTAAGATTGCTTGTTCAGTTATTTCTTATTTAATAAATGAATTTAATAATTATATATCTATAAATGATATTAATATTGAAAAACTAAAAAAAACTATGGAAGAATTACGTGAAAAACGTAAACAAGAATTAATTGCTTTACATAGTAGTGATGATGAAACACGTAGATTACAAAGAGTTCTCAAAGATATGGGTATTGCTATTACTGATACTACTACATTAAATAATGATAATCATACAAATAATTTAATTAATCAAAATATTCCAAATTTAGAAAGAGAAAATTATCTAGATTATGGAGGTGATAATCAAGATGATAATGAAAATGAAAATGATCAATATTTTGCTGATCAAGAAGGGGAATTTGAAAGATAATTAGAACAATCAAATTCATTTGTATTTCCAAATATTCCACGATTTCTTAAGTCTTTATAATGTTGACAAACCGTATTCTCTTCATAAATTATATCTCTCTTATTTACATGATCTGTACCATAATTTTGATAATCATTATCTATTAAATTTGCGGTTTTATATGTATTTATCTTATCTTCGTATATATAACCATTTATATTAAAATCTTTTAATATTATATTACTATTTAAATTATGTATTGTTAATAATGATATATTTAATCCATATGATTTTGTATCTCTATAAATTAAATGGTCTGATAAAATTCCTAAAATACTATTATTATATAATATATTTTCTGATTGTATATATTTATTTATATTATCATTTGGAGATATAATTATTACATTATCAAAATTATTTAATTCTAAATAATTATTTTTATCGATAAAATTTTCTTTTATTTCATATGCTTGATTTATTATTGTAGGATAATTTTCTTGAGATATTGTAAAAGTTGTATTTAAATTATATGATAAATAATCTTCATTACTATAATTGTTTGATAAAGTTTGATTATAATCTGTATTAGTTTTTTTATAATTATTTGATGATGTTAATGTATACCTTATATAATCATTTGATAATGTACTATTTGCAGATATTCCTACATTATTATTAGATATTGTAGCATTAAATAATTGATTTAAATTTGATGCTTTATAATATAAAGCAAAATCATTATTAGATGATTTTATAAATTGTGCAAAATCTTGCTTATCTGTTGGTATAAATTGAGTATAATCTTGAGTTGTTGATGCAGCTAAAGTATTTTTTATAAATTGATTATTTATAAATTGATTATTTATTACTGAATTATCGATATCTTGAGTATTATTTGAAGATTGAATATACTGTTTACTAACAGATATAACATATTGTTGATTATTTGATGAATTATTTTGTAAATAAACTGGATCAATCAAAGAAGAATCTTCTGTAAATTTCTCTATTAAATTATTTTCAATTACCCATGATTTTTTTATTTTGGAATATATATTTTGATATTTAAATATTTCATCATTAGATAATTTGTTATTTAATAAATTAACTAAATAATTATTTATATTTAATAAGTAATTTTCTGATAATTCTCCTTTATATTCTTTAGATAAATCAATATTAATATCATTTTTTTCAATATTTAATATATTAATAAAAAAACTTTCGTCATTTTCTCTAGCATAATGATGAATTGGTAATTTACTTGTTATTGTATAGAATTCTTGAGGTATTGTTAAATCATTTAAATTTTCAATTTTATATTCATTAGTATAATATTCTGGTATACAAATATTAACTCTATATTGAATTGTTATAAATATTATTAAAATACATATTAATGATATAAACATATATAAATACTTCATTTTATATTATTAAATTATTATATTAAATTTTAAAAATATATTAAATAATAATTTTTTAAAATAATAAAAAATTATAAATAAAAATATTTTAAACTTTATATAGAGACAAAAGAATTAAGGAATTATACTATATTCAGTCTATTATTTTTATTAAAAATATATTTTTTATTACTATAAAAAACTATATTATTTATTACCATAATTAATATTTATTAATATTTTTATATATACAAAAATAATTTAAAATTATTAAATCATTAGATATTTAAAAATAATAAAAATATTCTTACATACATATAATTTATTAAAAAAATTTAATATTTATTACCAGTTTAATAATACAAAATATTCCAGTATATATTGTATTTTGATTTAATAATATTATATACTACATAGATAGTATAAACCTTAATTCTTTTGTTTCATAATAAATTTTAAAATAAATAATTAATAATTTAAAATTAAATCTCAGAATTCATCTGGTTCAGCTCATTAATCAATCTGATTTTACACAAATCAGTATATGGATTTCCAATAGCATGCCTGTAATTTTTTTGGATTTTCTTAATCATTGCAATTTTGTAACGCTTGTTTGATTCCTTCTTGATCATATCATTGTATATTTTTGAAACATATGGCTCATAAATTGACATATTCATCAATTTCTTGATAAAATTAATATTGTTCAATACAGGCTTAGTCTTAATTCTCTGTACCAAAGCATCATTCATTAACTTCTTGGCATATCTGATTGCTGATTTGAACATTTTATTTTTATACAAAGATGCAGACTCATTCAAACAAATTCCAAGCAAAATCATAACCTCTTCCTCTGAAATCTTATTGGAAAGTTCTTCAAAATTAACAACAAAGTTATCAGCATAAACACATGAAAATTCTGGAATAAAACTTCCATTGATAATATTCTTAATAACAATGAAAGGAATCACAACATTATAACCTGATGAACATTCTCCAATTTTAATACACAAGTTATTGTTAATAGTATTGCGATAAATACTGTACCTGATTGGCAGATCAAAAGTTGATGCCATTTATATACGAGATCAGACTTTTTTGAAATAGATTTGATGTAGATTGATTATGTTAATTGCTTGTCAGAAGTTTTAATAACTTTACAAATAAGTTAATATTATTCAAATTTTTATAAAAATCTATTATATAATATAAAAATTTTTTATATATATATTAAAATATAAATATATATTAATATAATAAATCATGCAATCTGAATCATGTTTTGTTTGGTTTGGAAATATAATATGTCCTAATAATAATAAAGTTGAGAAATTTAAGAATACTGGATATACTTTAAAAAACAGTAGTCAATTATGTGGAAATAAAAATACCCAACCTCTAATTCCGAATTCAAAATGTTATAATTATAAACCAGATGAATTAGAAAAAAATGGAAATACATGGTGTAAATTAAAAGGACAAACAAATGGAAATACAGTATGTTATGGAGCATGGGATAATACAACAAATACTAATTATACAGGTGGTTGTAGTAAATATGCTGGTTCAAATGCAAATATATCATATTTATGTGGTCCACCAATAACTTCTTTTGAACAATTTTGTAAAAATAATGGAACAAATTCTAAATGTTACAATTATATAACTCAACAAAATGGTAATCAATGGTGTCAAATTAAAAGTGTATCAGAAAGATCTTTAAATAACACTTGTTATGGTGCTTGGGATGTTAATGAAAAACAATTATATACAGATGGTTGCAATAAAGATGCAGGACCAAATGCAAATATTGAATATTTATGTGGACCTCAATTAAATTTACAAAATTTATCAAAAAATAAAAATTTTAATGCATCTGATTCATCTCTATCTTATAAATATAGAATTGAAGATACATGGCAAGATGGTTTAAGAATTCCAAATGTAGATTTAGGATTTGCAGTATTAGTAGATACTAAATTTAGATTTTATATGTTAACATGTCTTAAATTTAGAATTCAATATACAAGTAAAACTGGTGCAATTACAAGTACTCCTTTATTAAAACTAGACTATTTTTTACCAACTGCTTGGTTTGGTAATAAAGATGTTGTTAAATTTAGTTTATTTGATCAACAATCTCAATCAAGTACTTTACAAATACAATCTGTTAATGTAATAAAATCATATACTCCGGCTACATTTATTTTTTATTTTAAATAATAAAAAATAAATATCCTATCACATCTCAAATATTAATTATATAATTAATATTTAAAATGTGTTGGAATCCAGAAATTTCTATTAGCACTTTTATTTTAAGTTTAGCAAGTATATCAATCGGTTATATAAATAATATATTTGATTTTAATCATTGTATTTTTTATTTATCAATTTCATTAATGCAATTATTAGAATATTTAATATGGATTTATCCAAAAAAAAATATAAATAAAATATTATCTATACTTGGATTATTAATAATTATAATTCAACCATTATGTGCTTCTTTAATAATTGAAAATAAAAAAAAAAGATTAATATATTTAATATTATATATATTATGGATAATTATATTTTTATTAATTCAAAGCCCATTTAATTTCTCAACAATTAAAGCTTCAAATGGACATTTAAAATGGAATTGGTTAAAACTTGATAATATATTTATCATAATAACATGGACAATGTTTATTTTAGCTGCTATATTATTAGGAAAAAAATCAATATATGAAAAAATAATTACTATTATATTTATAATATTTTGTACTTTAATAGCTTGGTTTTATTATAATAAAAGTGGTACTTTTGGTAGTGTTTATTGTTCATTAATAAATATTATGTTTATATTTATAATTATAAAAGCTTTATTTAAACAATATAAATGTTATAATATCAAAAATTAAACCATTTTATTTTTGATTCTTTTAATTGATTCATTCTATCAAAAGAATCTAGGGGAAATGCATAATCTGCACTTTTTAATTCTGGATATATTTTTTTATCATTTTGTTCTTCACAACAAAATGGATTTAAATCATCTTTACAATTATAACATATTGCCTTGGAATTTTTATCATATTTTCTCCAAGATACTTTTTTTAATCCTAATGGTAATTCACACATACCATTATCTAAACATCCACCACGATAGTTTTTATAATTTTTATTTTTTTGATAAAATGGACAATCATCATTTGAACTACATCTTCTATCCCAATAAGTTATATAAGTTTTGGGTTTTCCTAATTCATCATAATCTGATAAACAAGCACCTATTGATTTAATTTGTGAATGATTATAACATTCATATCCATAATCATGAACTTCATCTTCAGTTACTTTATGTTTAGTTTTTTTTAGTATACTTTGTTCATTATCTATATATATAACATAATAATTACCATTTTCTTCATTACGATTTTGATTATTTAATATAATAGTTGAATTTAATGTTAAAGGAATATTATCAATCTTAGTAATGTTAATTGTTAAAGTATTATCATCTATATTATAAAATCCATCAATATTATTTTTAGGAATTATATTAAATGTAACAATATTATTATCAAATTGTTCTAAAATACGTAGATTATCACGCTTAATTATATGTTTATTTTTTTTGTCTAAATATTCAAATGTTTGTTTAAAAAATTTAAAGTACATTGTATAATAATTAATATTATCAAAATTTTGTATATTTTTTATTATTTTTTTTAATATATTATCTAAATCATCGTCATTTTCTACTATTTTATTACCACATAATAACATATCAAAACTCAAACATGTTTTAATTGAATAAAAATCTTTATATTTTGGAAATGATATTGATAAATTTATATTTTTTAATTTACAATATGGTAAAAAAAACTTTAATTTATTTATATTATCATCTAAAATTATATCTTCATATTGAATAAAATCTAATAAAAAATTATTATCTATTTTTGATATAAATTCATTATTTTGTAATGAAGTTAATACAAATAAAATATTTATTTTATTATTTTTATAATAATCCTTATTTATTATTATATTATCATAATATTCAAGTTTTTTTAATTGTAAATTATTTTTATTTATATTTAATGTTATACATATAAATGCTATTATTTTAATATCAAGATCATTATAATATCCTATTATTTGCTTGGTTTCAACTATATGCTTGAATGATTCATTACTTGATGTATTTTTAGATTTAATAAATAGTGCATATTTATCTTCATTAATAATTGATAAAATATTATTATTATTTTTGTAAATAAAATTATATGTAAATACATCTGTTAATATTAATGAATTATTCATTTGTTTCTGGAATTCATTATTATTTCTAATAATATTTAGATATAAATCATTAATAATAGTTTTTATAATTACATCAGTAAAATTAAAATAATCAATATAAATATTTACATTTTTAGGATTATGTTCGACTTTATAAATTAATAAAGGGAAATTAGTAAATTTTTCCTTTATTATATCAAAATAATTTTCATTTAGTGTTATTAAATATAAAATCGATATAATTATTAAAAATAAAAATAGAATTAATACTTTTTTCATTTAATATATTCTAATTTTATATTCATAATAATTAAAATGAAATTTAATTATATTAATACTCGTATAATATATTCTATCTTATTTTATATTTTACTCATTATTCTTATAATATTAGCTAAACCTTCTTTAATGTTTGATGATAATGGACTTATTAAACAATTCGGCATAGGTGAAAATAAAACAATGTTTTCATTAGGAGTTTTTACTGTGGTTTTATCAGTGATTAGTTTTTATATATTTTGTATAATTGATATAATATTTGCAAATAAAATGTCATAAAATCGCAATTTTATGACATTTGATAAAAAGTATTATATAAAATAAAATGAATTATTTTTTTGATACATCAAAAGCAATTGAATTATTTAAATCAGAATTATATAAAAAATATATAGATTTAATAAGTAATAATAATTTAAATAAAATTATATATAAAAATGGTATTATAAAAATAAATGATCAATTTATAAAACCTCCTAAATTAAAAAACATTTTTGAAGATATTAAGGAATCACATGAAATTAAAAGTAAATTGCTTATAGAATATTATAATTTGTATAGTAATATAATTTATAGTAAAGATCCTAATCAATATAAAAATAAATATAATACTATAATTGAACAAATTCAACAATTAGATAATAAAATAAAATCATTAAAAGAATATTATAAATTAATAAATATCGAAAATAATTCAGTTTTATTAAATACAAAAATTCAATATGATAATGTATTGGAAAAACAAAATAATATAAAAACTGAAATAGAAAATGATATATATTTTGAAGAAGTTAATCTTAAAAAATTATCAAAATATTATATTAAAAGTATTATACTTGGTAATAAATTACAAGAAAATAAATATAATAATATAGATTATTATATCATATCTCTTCCTAAATTTAATGTAAATATAAACGAAACTATTGAAAAAGAAGAGAAATCTAAAAAAATTATAGAAGAAAAACCGAAAGAAATTATAGAAGAAAAAGCTAAAGAAACTAAACCATCTAATTTATCATCTAAAGAAATTAATAATATAAAAACTAATATAAAACAATTGATATCTCAAAAATTTAAATTTAGATCTATGGATGAATGTATATCTTCTAAACGATCACAATTATATTATATGTCTAAAGAAAATATTATAAAAGAAATTCAAGATAATCCTGAATTAAGAAAATTAATGCCTTCTAATTATAGGACATTATCTAAAGAAAAAATATGTGAATATTTGTATTCTAAATAAAATAAAAATAAACGACATATAAAAAATTTGAATAAATTATATATTTATTATATATATAATTTAAAACATTATTTAAAGATTAATTAAATTAATTTAATAAAACTTATTAATAGTCTAATTATAGTTTAAAATGTTTTATTGGAATGACGATGATAGATATACAGCAGATATAAATGTAATCTATAATAATAAAAATAATAATGATAATGATAATTATACAACTGTTTATGTAATACTTAAACAAATGTATGATGAAGATAAGAACAAGATTTATAAAAATGTAAATAAATATGAATTAAATTATGAATTGAACTATAATTATAATTATGATATATTAGAACAACAACAATATGAAGAAGATATTTTTGAATTTGATTTAGATAATGTAATTAGTGATGATGAAAATAGTGACAATGAAATTAGTGATAATGAGATTGAAAATAGTGATTATAATGAAGAATACGAATATATTAATAATAAATTTATTTATTATTAAATTGATTATGTAATTTATATAAATTGATTTAAATTTATATAATTAAATATTAATAACATTAAATGTTTTTTGATAAAATTAAAGTATTATATTTTTTTATTGCTTTTGCAGTAGGATTATTATTATGTTATATAACAAATCCTAAACCAACAGTTATCGTAAAATTCCCTTCCCCTTATAATGCTGGACAAATTTTATATAAAGATAAAAGTGATTCATGTTATAAGTATAATGCTAGTAAAGTATCATGTCCACTTGATAAAGATTTAATAAAACCACAGCCAATATATGAAGATTTTGCAGAAAAATAATTTATAATATAATTATAATTTGATAAAAAATAATACTATAATATTTATTATTAATTCTTATTAATATTAATTAAAAAAATGGATTTTAATTATATTTTAGAAGATCAAAATAAATTATTAAATAATATTTGGCCTAGTAAAAATATTAAAGATTTTAAAATAACATATGTAGATTATTATAATTGTGATGATATATATTTAATTTATACAGAAGAATTATTACTTACTAATAAAGATATTCTTTTATATTATGATAATATAGATGAATTTAAAGAAAAGTTTATAAGATGTCAATTATATAATATAATAAAAAATAATGGAGATCAATTTACTTTGGATTTTTTTTTAGATAATTATTATAATAAAGTTAAAAAATATACATCAAATTATGTTCCAAGAATTCCTGATTCTGGTAATATTATAGAATATTTAATGAAATATGATTTATATATGATACTTTCTTATGGTTTATAAATATTAATATAATATTTTATTATATTAAAAATGCTAAAAAATATTTTAAATTCAGAAACTGGCAGAATTATAATTTCTATCATTCTAGGTCTAGGATTAGCTGCCGTTTTTAGAAAGGTATGTACTGGAAATAATTGTATCATAGTAAAAGGTCCAAATGTAGAAGAAGTTCAGAAATATTATTATAAAATAAATGATGATTGTTTTAAATATACTCCTGTTGTAACACCATGTGATTCATCTAAATTAAATGAAGTTAATGATGAAAAATCTTCTAATTAATTAATTATATGTGTCTAAAATCAAAATCATTTTATATTAATACAATTTAAAAATGAATAAATCTACACCTATTAATCAATTACCTATTAATAATAATAACCAAAATCAAAATCAAACTCAGAGTCAAAATTATGTTAGTGATCAACAACGTCAATTTATAACTCAAGCTCAAAATGCTATATCAAATAGTAATATGCCACAAAATACTCAAATATCTTCTGATATTGTAAATGATGATGATGTAATTGTTACTGATATTTTAAATCAAATAAATGCTTCACAAAATACTTCACAAAATAATAGTGCCCAATCTGAACTAGATATTCAACAGCAACAATTATTATTACAATTACAACAACAACAAGCACAACAACAAGCACAACAACAACAGCAACAGCAAATAGCTCAAGCACAATATCAAGCACAAATGTTAGCTCAAGCTCAATTGCAACAAGGTGTTCCACCTTCTTTACAAAATGTTAATCAGTATGATGTTAATCCGTATGAAAATATAATACCACCGTCACAATCTATAGATTTTAAAACATATTTAAATAATTTTGCAGATGATCTTAAATTAGCTGGGATAATTTTTTTAGTTGTTATTTTAGTTCATTTCTTACCAATTGATTCAGTTTTATCAAGATATATTAATTTAGAAAAAATTCCATATCATAATGTTATATTTAATGCAGTTTTAATAACCCTATTTGTTATTATAATTAAAAAACTTGCAAGATTATAAATTTCTTTAAAAATATTAGAAACTTAAAAAATTTGAAATAACTTTAAATTATTTAAAGTTATCATGAAAAAATTAAATCAATATATCGAGTTTACGATTAAAAGCTTGACTTGGATTTATACGACGAGGAATACGAGTACGAGGAAGTAAAAATATGTTGTTGACATTGGTTGAAACGAGTGAGAAGACTTGTTCACCAAAACAAGAATACTATCTACGAAGAGCTGCACAAATTGCTTTAAAATCTAACGTACAAAGCCACAGACATGCAAGTATTATTGTCAATGAAAAAACTGGAGAAATTATATCAGAAGGATATAATTATCACACTACACATATGGAACATGCATATACTATACATAGCGAAGTTTCGGCTCTATTAAAATTAAAAAAAACAAAACATAGTATTGAAAACTGTGCCATTTATGTTGTGAGAGTTGGTACAGATCGAATGCAATGTCCTTTGAAATATTCGGCGCCTTGTTCTAACTGTACAAAAGCAATACTTAAAGCAGGAATAAAAAAAGTATATTATTCTACAGATTTTGAATTTGAAAATTATATTAAAATACATGGACCTCCTAATGGTTATGTAAAGCAAGAATATAAAACACAGATAACAAAACTATAATATTAACAAGTATAATTATCATCCAATTGTTTTAATCTTTTCAAATTTGATATAACTTCATCTTTATACAAATTAAAATCTTCTTCAGAAATTTTATTTAAATTTGCAAATTCACCATAAAGTTCTTTTGCTTTTATATTATAAGCTATTGCGGCTTTTAATTCAATATTATAAGTTCCTAAACAATAATCTTTTTTTTCTTTTTTTAATTCGTGTTTTCCAAACATCATAACGTTTACAATAACTAACACCTAAATATTGACTACTTGAATCTTCTTTTTTCTTTTTATTATGAGAATTACCATTTCTGGTATTAATTCTAAGATTTTCTATTTTATTATTGTTAACTGTGTTTTTATCATTATTAATATGATCGACAATTTGTCCAGGTTTTGCATCCATAAGATATCGATTTAATCTTACATTATTACCATTAACATAATAATTACCTTTTTTATGCCAACTATATTTTGTTAATTCGTGCCATCTTTCATCTGAAACAGGAATGTATTCAATAATTTCACCTTTTATATTTTTAATTGTTAATACAGCTTCACCTTTTTCATTTCTAATTATTGGTTTAGAATTATGTTCTTTATCTTCCTCTAATTTAATATTTTCAATTTCTTTTTGGTATTCTTTCAATTTTTCTTCTGCATCTTTTATAGATTCATGAGTAGAATTATATTTATTATTCTTATATTGAATACTAATATAATACATATTAGTTTTAGTTTTATAAATACATTTTGGAAGTTCTCTTTCTTTTTTATTTAATAATAAATCAATATTTTCATTTTTAATATCATCATATTTAACCAAATTATTTGTTGATGCAAATTCACCATATTTTAATAATGCATATTTATCGTATAAAATTGCTGCATCTTTTTCATTATTAAAAGAACCTAAATGAAGTTGTCCAGATCTAGATATCCATTTATTTACTTGTTTTGAAAAATAAACACCAATATATTGACTAGTTCCTCCATCTTTTTTTTGTTTATTTTGACTATTCTGTTTTTCTGTTGCAAAATGTAAATTATCTCGCATATTATTTAATCCATTATTATCTTTATGATCAATTACATAATTTTCAGGTGCTTTTCCTAGTATAAATTGATGCATTCTAATTGTTTGACCATTAATAGTTCCTTGTGCATATTTTTGTCAATCTTTTGTTATATATCTACTCCATTTATATTGCATTGTGTTTTCATAATCTTCCGGACTAACTAATGCAAAATCTATTATTTTGCCTTCAATGTTTCGTAATGGAATTTTTCCTTTATTTTCTTCCATTAATTTTTTATTATTTTCTTCAATAATAATTCTCTTTTCTTTTTCTAAAATTCTTAATTTACTTTTTTCAATATCCTCTTTTGTCAAATTTAAATGCCATCCACAAACTAGTACATTTTCTTTTGTTTTATATATAGCTTTATTTTTACATAGTGAATCATTTTTTCTATAAAATCCACAGCATAATTCTGTATCACACATTTCTATTAATAATAAAATAAATAAACTTTATGTATTTTCAATTTTTTATAAAAATTTATAAATTTAATTCCCAAGTATAAAAATAAAATTTGAACTATTATATAAATTATTTATTATATAAACCAAATATCATTATAAAATGACAAAATTCCTGATTAAATTAAAATCAAGTCTTAAATTTTTCATAATATTATTAAATTCAAATAGAAAAATAGAAAATAATATAAGAGATTTTAAAAAATTTATGCAATCTGTTATTATTAAAAAAGATAAAGATTATGATGATGTTTTTACATATTATCAACTTTCCAATATATGTTACTTTATTTCTTTGAATCAATATAAAGATGCTATAATTAAATTAAATATAATTATTAATAAAATTGATAAAGTTTTATTAGGTGAATTATTAATGAAAAAAAGATTAGAATCTAATATTAAAGATGTTGGATTATTAAATGTATTTCATGAATCTGAAAAATATTTAATAATTAAATTATTGGGTAATTATACTAATCTAAGTTCTGTATTACATCGTAATTTAGCAAGATCAAATAGTTTTATCTAAATAAAAATATTTAATTTTCTTTTTTCTGTTGTTTTATATTTAAAAATAATATTGAAACTATAATTAATATACTAATTAAAGCAATAGATAATGTTTTATATTTACTATAACAATGTGGTAAACATGGACCTATACATTTTTTCATTTTATATTAATTATATATTTTTATTAGGTAAATTTTTGAGAAATTCATCTATATTTTCTAAAGCTAATTCAATATTATCAATATAATCTAAATAATATTTTTGTAATTGTGAAATTGTTAAATTCTTTTTTATTATTTTTTCAATTAATTTTTGTTTAATTTTATTATCTTCATTTTCAAAAAATAAATTAGTATATTCTATTATTTGATCTTTATCACAATATGTAAAATTAACTATCATATCAACACGTCCACTTCTAAACATCACTTCTGGTAAAATATTTTTATTATTTGTTGTTATTACTATTAAAATATTATTGGATGAATCTACACCATCCAAAAAGTTTAATAATTTTTCAAAATTAAATTTAGGTTGCCAAGATACTATTTTTTCAGAATTAATATTATCTCGTACTTCATTAAAATATCTATCAATATCTTCTATAATAATCATTGAATTATCTACAACTTTTTTTAATTTTTCCCAAATACAATCTAAACTTAAATCAACAATATACATATTATTTATAGAATATTTAGAACATATAGTTTTTAATAAAGTCGTTTTACCAGTACCTGGAATTCCTTCAAATAGAATGCCTTTTTTAAATGTAATTCCCAAATCATAATATTTAGATTTTTTTTCATAAAACAAATCTAAATTATCAAATATTAATGATTTTGTTTTTGTTGGTAAAACGATTGTATTTAATTGTCTAGGAGATACAAATTTTTTTATAATAAAATCATTATCATATTTAGCATCAATATAATATAAACCTATACTTTTCTTATCTGTTTTATATTTTTTATTATATTCAATTTCTGCTTCATCTACTAATTTTGTCAATATATCCCAATTATTTTTTGAAAATGATGATATTATTACAGAATTACAATCATTTGGAATCACAATTGTTAATATATTATTATTGTAAGTAATATAATATTTACCAGATGGTAATATATAATAATTTTTTTTATTATTAAAATATTTAACAATTTCATTATCTGAAATTTTTAATTTATGTACATTTTTTATCCTTTTTGTAATAAAATATAATATCCAACTATATTCTCTCGACGAATTATCAATTATCACGGATTTATAAATTAATGAATATAATTGTTCTTTTAATTCATTAAATATTTTTGTAATTATTGGTAATAAAAATGATAACCAAAATATATTATATATATTAATATCCATTATCAAAATAATATTTATAATGTTAATATAGTATCAATTATATAAAAATCTATTCAATTTTTTTCAAATATTTTTTAAATAAATTTAAAAATATATTAAAGATAAAATGAACTTATGTAATTTTAAATATATTTTCGGAAAACCAAAAGAAGGTGCTCATTTTCATGTTTTTGGTATTGCTATAATTGATTTATTTTTAACTATTATAGCTTCATTATTAATAGCATATTATATTATAAAATATAATACAAAATTAAAAAAAAATTTATCATTGTTAACACTTTTTATAATTATATTTATATTATTAATGATATTATCTATATTTGTACATAAATTATTTTGTGTCGAAACAACATTGAGTAAATTATTTTAAAACGTTTTATTTCTTTTTAAAGTATAAATATTTTTAACATTATGATTTTGATGTATAGATGATTTTTTTTTATTTATTTTTAATTCTGTAATTCTATCATCTGATTTTGAACATACTTTGGTATATTTGTAATCTAAATTATAGTCTACTGATTTATATCTTTTTCTTATTTCATTCATTTTAAAATTAATAATTGATTCATAGCTTGGATATATTATTTCACTATTTTTATTATATTTAACTTCACCTTTATAACCAAATACAGATATTATAGACTCATTTATATGTTTTTTTATATCATTATCCAAATAAGAATTATCTAAATATTTATCATTATTCGATGATTTAATACAATTGTTTATATATTTATTAAATCTATTTAATATTATTATTTTAATTTTTTTTAAACATGATATAATATTTTTTATATATTTATATATCATTTTATATAAAAAATTTATAAATTAATTTAAAGATTATTTTTTGAGATTTTTATTTATTAATTATATAAAAAATTTATAAATTAATTTAAAGATTATTTTTTGAGATTTTTATTTATTAATTATATAAAAAATTTATAAATTAATTTAAAGATTATTTTTTGAGATTTTTATTTATTAATTATATAAAAAATTTATAAATTAATTTAAAGATTATTTTTTGAGATTTTTATTTATTAATTATATAAAAAATAAAATTTCATAATATATAAAAAATAAAAAATTGAATTATTTTATATAATTATTTATTATTATTTATAATGGAACAATCATCTCAAACCAATATAAATTTTAATATCCAAAATGCTAGAATATTTAAACCTGAATCACTTTCGAAATGTTTAAATAAATTAGCGATGAATATTGAATATGATACACTTGAAACTTTACATTGTATTAAATTTAAAAGATTTTGTAAATTTATTAAAAAAGATGAAGTAAGATCTAAAGAATTCTATTTATTACAAAATATAATTTTACAAAAGAAATATGGTTATTTAATTTCGGTGGAATACAAGATTGATGACGGAAGTTTCTATGATCAATGTGGTGATGCTTTATTTTATGATGGTAATTCAATAACTATTGTAGAATCTAAAATTATCAAACCATCTTTACATGATATTTTTAAAATATCAAGAAGAGAAAAAGTAACTGAACAAGCTATTAAATGTTCAAAAAGAATTAGTTCATGGATTAAACATTTATGTAATCATGATAGATTAATGCTTCCACTTAATTTATGTAAAATAAGAGCTGTTATTATCACAGATGAAGAAGAAACAGAAATTAATTTGGTCTAATTATATCTCTTCATATTTTAATACTGAGTTTTTTAATCGAATATCATCATTAAATCTTAATTTCAAATATTTTTTTATTTTTGAATATATATAATTGTTTAACTTTTTTAAATTTTTATCAGTATCTGCATTTTTTCTTACCCAGAAACCCATAATTTCTATATTAGTTATTGTTTCAATATCACAAATATATACTTTAGAATCAAAAAAACATGTTCCACTAATATCTAATGGATCAATATAATTCATTAGATATCCAAATAATTTTCTTGTATTTTCATTTCTTGTTATTACATTTATTAATGATTTTTGCATTATTGAATTTTTTAATAAATGTTTTTATTTAAAAATAATAATTGAAAATCATTCCCATCTGCATATAATTTTCCCATAAGTATAGATATTTCTGGAAATTTCAAATTAATATCTGACATTACTTGAAATTCTTTACGACCAAATTCCGGACAATATCCGCGACATACACCACAAATAACGAGATAAGTATTAAATATAAAATTTATTTTATCTTCTTTATTTAATTTTTTTACAAATTCTAAATCATATAAGTTTCAGCTATTTTTTCAAATTTATTCATTTATTTTATTAAATTATTTTTTCTGATTTCTAATACTTTATTAATTTTTCGTTTATTTGTTTTATCTACTAAAGCAATCGGTTTATTTTTTAATTAATTTTTTTCCAACAATTACACCTGCTATATATCCAGAAATTACAGGTAAATTAGTTACAATTATAGAACTTATACAAATTGGACAAACCATAATTATAATAAATATATAAATATAATTTTTATATAATAAATTTTTAAAACTTTTATTTAATATAATAAAATTTGAACATATTAAATGATTTAAATAGAATGTAAATTATAATTATAAATTTAAATAATTTATTTAAATGGATTATGATGATGAATGTCCTATTTGTTTGGATAATTTAAATATGTTTCCAATATATATATTAGAATGTAAACATAAATTTCACACAAAATGTGTAGATGAATTGATTAGATCAAATAGTAATATTGTATATTGTCCATTATGTAGAAAAAATATTTATCATCATCCTTCTGATCAACAAGTTAATTCTAATATACAAGAACATACCGCATTAAATTTAATTAATATAACATCAGATCAATTAGTTACATCAAATAATATTAATATGGTACATGATTTACAGCAACATAGTAATTATAAAATAATTATAACAATTATTTATTTATTAATGTGTGCATTATTTGTGATGTTTGTATTCTATAAATTATTTGAATTATATATAAATTCATTAATATTATCATCTTATGATTATAATTAAATCAATATTATTTTTTATTTATATCAAAATATAATGATCAATATTATTTCTAATAATATTATTGATCTTATTATTGATAATCTAGACTTACATGATGGTTTCAGATTTTCAATGGCATTAGGAAATATTTATTTGTTAAATTTTATCAATAAATTTAGTAAAAAAATAAGAAAAATTATTATAGAACATTTAAAATTTATAAAATATAAAGAAAAACATGAATTTACTTGTTATCAAGAATATGAATTTAATTATTTCGATAAAGAAAATAAAAATAATCAACGTTATTTAATTAAACAAAATAATTGTAAAAAAATAAGATATTATAATACTTATTTATTAAATAAATAATAATTTTTCTTAATTTGCATATAAAATTTATAAAAATTTGATTAAAAATTATTAAAATAATGATAATTATCTTACAAATATATATTTTAAATGTCTTGGAAAGTTTCACCAAAGGCTAAAAAATGTTTTATATCAAAATCAATAAGTATTGAAGAAATTCGGAATAATAAAAATAATGAAATTAAAATATTAAATAATATTCAAGAAGTTTCAATTAATGATAATATACATCTTGATACTATATTAAAAGCATATATATATTGGAATACTAATCCTACAATATTTGTTGATACAACACCATATAAAATAAAAATATTAAAATTATCTAGAAATTCTGTTGAATTATTACAAATTTGTGTAAAAATTAATTATAAATCAAATGGTAAAGAATGTTTTAATATTATTAATAAAAGAAAAGTTTTGATCCAGTTTTTATAATTTTTTATTTATAAAAAATTATCTCTATCTGATATTGGACAATCTAATAATAATCTTAATGGAATTGGTTTTTCTAAATATTTTTTCACAAGAACCATGTTTATTTGTTACTTCTTGAGGATTCTCAATCTTTATTGACCAAATATTACAAGAATTACTAACATTTGATGCAATGTATATACCATAAATTGGAAATTTTTTGATTCTTGAATTGTTAAATAAGTAATTTTATCATAATAATTTATACCTCTTATTATATATATAATATCTTCATATTGTATATATTCAATTGGTAAACGATATTCTTAAAAATTAAATAACTTAATTGGCATCATATTAATATTAGTACCTATAGGGTTCTGGAAATTTAATTATATTAACAATTTTATATGGTGATTTTTCTTTATTAATATGTTTTTTATAATACCATTCATCAAATATTTTATCCCATATTAAAGCATTTCCTCTTAAAATGTATTATACAAATAATATTCAAGAAACTAAATCTAATAATTTCTTACAAATTATAAGAGATAAAGAAAAATATATTGGAAAATATCCATTAAAACTTGAAGAAAAACGTAAACAGGCAAAATTATTATGGAATAGTAAAAATGAAAATAGTATTCAAAATAATGAAGTATAATTGAATTATAGAATTCTATGCAAATACATCTCCCATTGATCTTTCCATATAATGTGCAGTTTCTGTATTATTATCTTTTGATAATTGTGTATAAAGATTAAAATATAAATTTTTTGAATGATTGAGAATTTTACTTTTAGTTGTACGAATGATACCACTAAAACATGCATTTATAAATCCATCGTTTTTCCAATCTTTTATATAAAAATTATACCATTTACTAAATGGTCTTTTATCTGCTTTGATCATAATATTTCCTTCATATTTATCTAAAGTAAAATTTCGTAATGTTTCATCAGACATACTATAATTATAACAATATGTATTATAAGTATCATTATTTTCTAACATTTGTAATAATTTTTCATATCTTGATGGATGTTTTTTGAAATTTGTCGGGGTAAATATAATATCATCAGGTAAATTATCATAATATGTTAATACAAAATATGTTAATGTATGTTGTTCTCTTCCAACATTTCTTAAAGGTCTACAAAATATATTTGAATCTTTGGGAATATGACTACAAAATTTACATTTATCATAAATAATTAATTTATAACCATATTTTTTTGCAAGTGTATTTACTGTTAAAATATCATCAGTATCTCCACAATCCGCTAATATAATAACTTTATTTGAAAAATTATGATTTTGTTTTGATATAATTTGCATTTTATGCAATGGATATGGTGCATAAGTTTGATTTAATGCTGTATCTAATGCAGTATTAATATTTTTATCTTTTATTTGAGTAATATCACAACCTGTAAGTTTAACAACATATGGTGGATTATATAATAATATATTTTTTATTTCAGCATTATCATCATATAAATTATTATCATGCATTAAAAAATGTGATTGACCTATTGATTCACACCAAATATAAGGTACTTTTTTCCACTCATCTAAAAATATTTCATCATTTTCCATTAAATTATTAAAAAGCCAATCCATCCAAAAATAATCAAGATTATCTGAAATATTATAATTTTTCCAAAATTCTTCGCAAGCATTTTTCCATTTTTCTATTATATAACTTTGTTTTATTGATATAATAAACCAAGATGCTGGACCATTACCTTTATCTCTTCCATGATACATCCAAAAACCTACTGGTTCTAATGCATCATAAATCCATAAATCTAATGATATTAAACATGGTAGAGTTGCATCTGCCCAAACACCACCATGAGTTGCTAATAAAGCTAAACGAATATAATCAGATTTTGCTTGAGGAGTAGGAATATTATTATAATATGATGGAATATTAATATAATTTTTTAAAGTATTCTCAGATACAAGTTCAACATTCCAATCTGGATTCTGTTTTATCCATGAATCTTTAACCATTACAGATAATAATGGTGCATTATCCCATCCTTGTAACCATAAAAGCCAAATTGTTTTCTTTTTTAATTCTATTCTTTCAGTAATATTTTGATAATAATCATAATATTGATATAAATAAGAATTAAAAATAGAAAAACATAATATTATTAAAAATATTATAAAAATATTAGACTTATTATTATATATAATACTTGTTAATAAAATTATTAACAATATTATTGATAATACTACTATTACTGTATCAACTATCATTTTTTATTTCTAAAAATATATTATTATTATTTGATTAATAATATATAAAGATTATTATACAAATATATAATATTTATTATTGTATAAATTATCAAAACAAATATATAATATTTATTATTGTATAAATTATCAAAACAAATATATAATATTTATTATTGTATAAATTATCAAAACAAATATAGAGACAAAAGAATTAAGGAATTATACTATATTCAGTGTATTATTTTTATTAAAAAAATATTTTTTATTATTGTAAAAAACTATATTATTTATTACCATAATTAATATTTATTAATATTTTTATATATACAAAAATAATTTAAAATTATTAAATCATTAGATATTTAAAAATAATAAAAATATTCTTACATATAATTTATTAAAAAAATTTAATATTTATTACAAGTTTAATAATACAAAATATTCCAGTATATATTGTATTTTGATTTAATAATATTATATACTACATAGGTAGTATAAACCTTAATTCTCTTGATTCATAAATATTTATTCGAACATTTATATCGCAATAATAATAATGAAATTAATATCATTCTGTGGATCACATATTAATTCTGAATATCGATATTATTTACTAAATAATATGATTAAAAGTATGATCAAACAAGAATATAAAATACCTTTTTATATTAGTATTAGTTATGATAATATTTATGAATATTTAATTAATAAATTATATATTAAATACAAAAATCATAATATTATTAAAATATTTATTCAATCTAAACAATATTCACAATTTGAACATTATTTATTTTTATGTTTACAAATTTCTGAAATTTTTCATAATAATACATGGATTCTATTTAATGATGATGATGATTATAGTCATCCATTAAGATCTAAAATTTATAAAAAATTATTAGATGATAATAAAATTGATAAAACTATAAATAGCTTATATTGCCCAAATGTATTAAAAATCGATAATAACTTTCAAATTACTAATACATATGAATATTATAAAAATAATAGAAATATTATATTTAGTGGAGAATATTATGTATATTGTACAAAATTATCAGTATTAAAAAAATTCTGTTATATCATGAAATCGTTTAAATTATTAAATACACATTTATGTGATATAGTTTTTGGAAGTATATTATTAAATACAGAATCAATTATATACAAAGAAAGTAAAGATTGGTTATATTTATATAATAATAGATCATCGAGTGATAATAGTAGAACATCTGAAAATTATTATATTGATTATTATTATCAAAATTATTCACAAAAATTATTTGATTATATTGCAAAAGAATTTAATTTTAATTGGATAATTTTTTCAGGATATACAGATTTATTTGATAAAGAATTACAAATAAAATATAATAAAAATAAACCAACAAAAAGAAAAATTATGAAAATTATATTTTTTATATTTGAATTGATTTTTGTTTTATTTATTGCAAGTAAGAATAACATTATAAAATATTTTTTAAATCATTAAAAAACAAGTATGATGATGTACATGTAAAAATATGAATTCCCATATGATATAATTTATTTATTTTTGTTAAACCAGTATAAAATACCATTATACTATATAATGTCGTAATCATAATTATATATGATGAATATAATTCTATATATAATATTGCTAGATACAAATGATATAAAATAATAAAATGTGCAATAAATCTATCTAATGTAATTATAATAAATGGAAAACTAATCCATGACATTTCTTTAATATTTTCATATTCAAATTGATGAACATATATAGATGTACAAAATAATAATGGAAATAGACATTTAAATAATTCAAATTTCAATTTATTATCATTGTCACAGAATAATGTATATGTAGGTAAAAGAATAAGTATACTAGAATATTGAAGTAATTTCATCTTGATTTTTATAAAACTATTCTTTAATTTTTTATATAATAAACAATATTTAATTCTTTAAATACTTTAAATTTCATTACTTTTAACTATCATTTATTTTTCTTACTTTTATTAAAATAAGAAATGTCACAAAAACATTATACAGTCGATTGGTTTTCAAATAATATTCCTAATTGGAAAAAATATTTAGGAAATTTACGAAATAAACCTGCTAATGGTCTTGAAATTGGATCATTTGAAGGATTTTCTTCAAATTGGATTTTAAATAATATATTAAACAATGCTAATTCTAAATTATATTGTGTAGATCATTGGCTTTTTAAAGGTGATAAAAATACGAATTCTTACAAAACATTTTTAGAAAATATTAGTGAACATAAAAGTAAAGTCAAAGTACTTAAAGGATATAGTAATGAAATGTTACGTAAAATAAATAATATTAAATTTGATTTTATTTATATTGATGCTAATCGTCATAGTAAGAATGTTCTTGAAGATGCCGTTTTAAGTTTTCCTTTATTAAAACCTAATGGAATTATTATTTTTGATGATTATACTCACAATAAAGAACATAATGTTAATTGTCCACGTCCAGGCATAGATGCATTTATTAGTATTTATGTAGAAGAAATTAAAGTATTACATAGTGGATGGCAAGTAATTATAAAAAAACGCAATCCACCACTTAAAAGAAAACCATGTTATTCTGAAAAATATCCTGAACCTAATAAAACTCCAGCTATTTACAAAGATATTAATAAATATAGATAAACAAATATAAAAGAAAGTTATTAATTTTATTAAAATGATCCAGATTGTTATTAATGTTTTATATGATTTAAAAAATATTATATCAAATAATGAATTTATTCATATTAATAGTGTATATGATCAAATATCACTATTAAACACATATTATATAAATAATATATTTTCACAATCACAAAAAGAAGTTTTTGAAGATTTATTACATGTTTATGAATCTACTGATAATTTAGTTGATTGTTTATCATATATTGATGAATTATTAGACATTTGTTTAAATGAACTATCTAGTGAAAATTCTGATGAAAATAATTATATTTTATAATTAAATTAATATTTTATTTGGGAAAATATATTATTAAAAGTACTTTTTATTGTACTAAATAAAAAGTCCAAAATTGTTGTTTTTTGAGATTTTTAATATTTAAAATATTTTTTAAAGAACTTTTATTTTTAAAGAACTTTTATAAAATTACTTTTTATAAAAATACACAGATTTGGACTTTTTATTGTACAATTTTTATATATTATTTTCCAATATAAAAAATGTATTTATTTGGAAAAATAAATAACTAAAAGTACTTTTTATTGTACTAAATAAAAAGTCCTTAAAGTATTATTATATATAATTATATATAAATGTTTATATGTAATAGATGTAAATATACTACAAATGATAAATCTAATTTTGTTAAACATTTAAAAAAAATAAATATGTGTGATGCAATTGATAAAGAACATGAAATATTTTACACATTTGATCAATTAAAAGAATTAACTAATAATATTAAAAAAATACATTCTTGTAGTTGTGGTAAATTATATAGTAATATAAGTAGTTTAGTATATCATAAAAAAACTTGTTTACAATGCAAATCAATTGGTGAAAATAATTTAAATATTGTAGAACAAGTTGAATTATTAAAAGAAGAAAGTATATTATTAAAAGAAAAAGTTAAACAATTAGAAGAAAATCAAAAAGCACCTATTATTTTAAATGATAATAGAAAATTAATAATTAATTCATTTGGTAAACATGATATTTCTTATATTAAAGATGAATTTTTCCATAATTTATTAGAATTGCCAGAAACAGCTATTAAATTATTAAGTAAAGAAATTTATGATAATGATGAACATCCAGAAAATAAAAATGTAAAAATTACAGATAACAGTAGAAATATAATTAAAATATATAAATCAAAAGATGATGATAATGGTAAATGGATTAAATATGATAAAAAAAGAGTTGTAAATAAAATAATAGAATTAATGGCAAAAACATTTAAAACATTTATACAAGAAAATGGTGGAATAAATAATTGGAGTGATAAAACTCAAAATAAAATATATGAATATGTATTAGATTCTATAAAATTAAATCCAGAATTTTATAAACAATTACAAAAAGATATAATATTAATATTATTAAATTGCCAAGTTGAAGAAAAATAAAAATTTTAATTTTTTAATTTGAAATATTCATAATTATTCTATTTTTTTCTATTAAATTATTTGATTTTATAAAACTATCTAATTTAAATTTTTCTCTTTTTGTTATATTTTTATTATTTGAAATTTGCCCAATTTGTTGTTCATATAATATAAAAATATATCTATGATTTCCTGAACCTTTTGGTGGTGTTGGTGGATAATATGGAATTAATTCATTTTTAGAATTATTTTGAATATTTATTATTAACCAATGTAACCATGGTGAATATATAGGATTATCATGTGATGGTGCATCAATGTCTATCATCATTAAAGTATAATATTTATTTGGTATTTGATTTTGTAATAAATATGATGGTTTTGTATTAACTTGTGTGAGTTGTAACATATCATTATTTTCTATTTTTTGTCCATTATATTGTATTGTTATCATTTTATTATCTAAAATATAATTTTATATCATGGTATCAAAATTGGTAGTTGGTGTAATACTCAGAAAATGAACTATAAAACAAAAAATAAAAATTTGGATGAATTAAAAATTCAAAAATTAATTGATATTAATGGTTGGCAATGGGGGTGAACATAAAATTTCATGGGATGATAATTATAATCTTCTTCAGGAATTTGTCAAAGAAAATGGTAGATTACCTAAACATTATGACAAAATTAATAATATTGTTATTGGAAAATGGTGTCATCGTCAAATAGTAAAATATAGTAAAGAACAAATGAATGATGAACAAAAACATAAATTAGAAGCAATTTCTGGATGGAAATAGATTAAAAATAAATAAAAATATAATTATTCCGAAGGTACGAATATATCTTTTAATGATCGTGCACTTGGTTCATTAGTTTCACACCAAGTACTTTTCCAATAATGTGGAATGATATTTCCATTTTTATAATACTTGTCAAATATTTGTCTATAGTAAAGTGCTTCTTTTGAATGAGGTTTGCAATTATCTTTATATTTTTCAGACTCTTTAATAAACTCATCATCAGAAAGTAATGTAGAAATATGATTTTGAATTATTTGGTACCAACTTTCGTCATTTGATGTGACACCATCCGAAAAAGTTTCTTTACCTCGATAAAGAATATCATATGGTATGAAATTTATATCATTTTCGAATGCTTTTCTTATTAAGAATTTTTCTATTTTATCATTGCACATTCTGAGCTTTGGATCAATAGATTGAATAAATTTACAAAAAATACGACAACTATATGGACAACGGACTTCAAGTCCATTACCACTCACGCAACGGTCTGCTCTAAGACTATCAAAATAACAAACATTTTCTAATAATCTATTAGTCTCGTTGTGTAAATCATTAGGTGATGGGCTTTTCTTAAAATAAATATAGCCGCTTTCTACCTCATCTGCAATTTCTCCTGATATACAAACGGTAAAATTAGTATTTTCTTTTATATATTTTGATATCAAATAGTGACCACAACTAGCTCTAATTGTAGTCACATCCCATGTTTCTGTCAATCTAATAACTTCATCAATAGCATCTAACATTTGTTGACGACTAACAATAACTTCTGTATGATTTGATTTAATATAATCTGCAAGGATTCTCGCATATTTCAAATCCGTTGCTAAACTACTTCCTTGTATACCAACTGTAAATGTATTTAAATGTTCTCCTTCTTTTAAGAACCATTTAGAAATAATCGAACAAATAAGAGAGCTATCTAGACCTCCTGATAGAGTACAACAAAAAGGCACATCTAGAGTCCCACTTACTCTTTTTTCCACAGCTTTGATCAACAATTCACGAATTTTTGGTAGAATTACATCTAAATCTGTTTCCATTTTATCTGGAATATATGGTTCTGAAATATTATTATATTTATTAATTTTTAATTTAAATGTTTCAATATCTAAAATCATATAACTTGATGGTCTAAATTGTTCAACATTATCAATTAACTGATCAATAGCTTTTAATTCTGATGCAATAGCAATTTTCTTATTGTTTTCATCAAATCCCAAATAACATGATCTTATCCCGACGTGGTCACGTGCTGCAATAATTTTATTATTTTTACGATCATACAAAATGAAAGCAAATTCACCATCTAAACAATTACATAGTTGATGTATAGTTGCTTCAATATCTCCTTTATGAACTTCATATAAATGACTATAAAGTTTAATAATAGTCTCGCAATCTGAATATGATTGACATTTTAAATCAAATTCTTCAATTAATTCTTTAAAATTATATATTTCTCCATTGCAAACAAGCATGGTATCATGCATAAACATTGGTTGATTTCCCTTATAGCTTAAATCATTAATAGCAAGACGATGAAATCCTACAACAAGATTTTTTTCAATAAATACTTGAGAGCAATCAGGTCCTCTATGCTGTATCTTCATAAATTCTTGAACAATTCTTGATATATCAAATCTTTCACCATTATTTAAATATAAAAATATACCACACATAATAATTATTATTAAATAATAATAGCTTTAAATCATTATAAAATAATATTAATAAAAATAATTTTTTTAAGAAAATTTATTCATTACAAAAAATACTTTTTAAGATATAAATTTTATAAAAAAAATAATATAATAATTTTAATTTAAACGAATCTAATATAATAAATAAAAAATTTGATTTAATCTATGTATTTATAATATATAATCTATATCAATAATATAGAAGAAATATATATTATTTAAAATGGAGGATATTAAGTTAAATACATCTAAAATGGAGGATATTAAGTTAAATACATCACGAATTCCAATAATTTATGAAAATAATAAATGCATTGGATATACAACAAGTATATATGAAGCAGAAGCAATTTGTAAAAAAAATCCAGAATATCAATGGGATACAACAAAAAATATTGATATTATTAATAAAGTACAAAAAATTGTATTAGATGATTATACTGGAATTAATTTTTATTAATTTAGACTTTTTTGTATTTGTATTTATTATCAACTTTATAACGTACATATTCTTTACCATCTTTGCTCCATACACAACGTGCTCTTTTAACACCATTAACTGTTGCAACAACTTTTTTGGAAGTTTTTGTGTAAGGGCATGGTTTGCTTTTACCACCACCTTTTGTTGCTGACTGTGATACTTGAGGAATAATGAATTCAGCAGCATTATCATCTTTATCTTCAGTTAAAGTAACAGTTGCAATATAAGCTACATCTTTTGTTTTATCAGTTGTATTATCATCCCTTCCATATACAAATATTGGAGTAGTAGAAGTAGTAGTTGATGTATCTTTTATTTGTTTAAATGAATATGAATTAAAATTAGGAATTAATGATTGAATTACTGGTTGCGTAAATTTTTTATTTAAAAAAATTTGTAATTGTTTATTAATCTCATCTAAAGGTAAAGATTTAGTTGAATTTGGAATAGTTATACCAAAACTGGTATAACTTGTCTCTTTTAATCTTCCTAAGATGCTTGTAAATTCATTTAAAGCTTCAGTAAATTTATTCCAATTATCTATAGAATAAGGTGTTTGTAAATTTTCTTTTATTGAATCTAATGGGTGAAATTGAATACTATTAAGCATATATTTTTTATTAGAAATATTTTCTGATGATTGTTTCCCAAAATCTAATCCAAAAATACCACCTTTTTTGCATTTTAGACTTTTGCATGAACCGTTACGCATTTATTTATTAAAAAGAAAAAATTTTATATTAAATTATATATTAATTATTTAATAATATAAAAAATTTAATTAAATATAAAAATATTTATATTAAATAATTATGGATTATGATGATTTACCCCAACCATATAAAAATCCAACAATAAAACCAAGGAAACATGGTTGGATGCGTGTTTATGTTGAATTTGATTATTTACTCAAAGAAAATCCTAATATTAGACATCCACAATGGCAATTATGTAAACATGCATGTCGTGGAAAAGCTAAAGAACGCCATAATTGTCAAGGTAAATGTAATTTATGTCGTCAACATCCATGTAATAAAAGTTTAAAACATTTACGTGGTAATTTTACAAAAGGATTTGGAAAAGATTTTAGTAATGATTTAAATGAAATTAATTATTCTTTTTATTAAAAAAATTAAATTTTGATTTAAAAAATATATATATTTTATTTATAATTGAATTTTTATTTTTATTTGATTCATTTAGATCTTTTTGTTCTTTTTTATCATAATTTATTTTATCAAAATTATTTATTCTATCAAAATTATTTATTCTATGAAAATTATGTAATAATAAAAATTGCATATAGTATTTATATATACTTATTTAAATTTCTTTATTAAAAATTTTAGTTTTAATTTTAATAATATAAATAATTTATTAATAATTGAAACTTTATTATGTGTATTTATACTAGTTTTAATAACTATATCTTGTTTTTGATTCGTATATAATCTTGTTATATCTTCATTAGAATTCTTCATATTTAATTATTTTATGTATAATTAAATTAAATTTTTAATAAATCAAATTTTTATTTTTATTATTATTAATATTTATAAAAATTATCTTGGACTTATTTTGGAATAACTCTTTCTTGAATAACTCTTAGAATATTTCTTAGAATAACTTTTTTCTATAAAATCATCATCAAAATCATTATAAATTTCTTCTATAATTTCATTTATTTCTTTTTTATCATTTTCTATAATTGTATTATTCCTCATAATATTAATTTTTTCATTTTTCTTAACTTGATTATTTCTATATAAGTTTTCTATTTGTTTTATTCTAATTTTTGAAGACTTATTACGAGAATAACTGTAAGATCTTCTAGAATCACCACCAATTCTATTATTTTTTACTAAATATTCTATTAAATTTTCAAATTCTTTTTTAGTTTTTGTATTTTCTAATGTATTATATAATTTTTGTAATAATTCTGTTCCTTTTTTATTAGTTGCTTGAATTACACCAGTTGATGTTATAAAGTTTGAATAAAATGCTATTGGAATATTAAAATATTTTAATTTAGAATCATTTGCATCTGTTGAAATAAAAAAATGTTCTGTTGGTAAATATTTATTATTTATTACATAAATTTGTACAAATTTAGTTAATATAGCAGATAACCATAACAATCCTAATAAATATATACCAATATTTGTAAAATTTTTAAAATTATTTATTTTTTTCTTAACCAATTCTGCTGATATTGGAACTAATATATATATATTATCTCTTTCAAATTCAACTATTTGAAAAATATCATTATATTTATCTTTGTAAATATTAGAATTATATATAAAATAAGATATACTTGCAAAATCATTTAATATTCCGATTGATCTTTCTTTTCTATTATTACAATAATCATCTATAAAAGAACTTGATATTTTATTATTTATTTTTTCTACTTCTTTAATAGATAAATTAAATAATTTTTTATCTAATTTATTAATATCTAATTTTGCTCTACCAAGATCTATTATTCTACATTCTTCATTTGATTCTATTAAAATATTATTTGGATGTAAATCATTATGACTAAATCCACAATTTAAATATGCTTTTAACATATCTAAATACATAGCACGTAATCCAATTGGAAGTCTTTCATTTTTTTTAACAAATTCATATAAATTATATTTTACATTAAATGCATTTGTTATAATACATTTAGCAGGTGATATTTCATCACTTGAACTATTTTGATAATTTCTATTTGTAGAATTTCTTTTATCACATTCAGTATCCAAATATGCGAATGACAAATTATCTGAACAAATATATCCACTATCTAAATATATAACAAAACTATCTAATTTTAAATTATTAATATAACTTGAAATAAATATTTCTGGTTCTAATGGATCTAAATTATACCCTCTAATGTATAATTTTACTTTTAAAAATAATAAAATATTATCGTTATTATTATAAACTGAACATAAACTATTTGCACCTTTTCTACTTAATTCTATTTTTGTATTAGTATTAGGAATTACATCAGAATTATTAAAAACAAAATATTTATCATACATTATTTTATATAATTTATTTAGATATTTTAATCTATTTCTTCATCAGTTTTTTTGATATTTTCCCATTCACCAAAATCATCATATCTATCTTCTAATTCAAATTCTTCATTTGTCTTAAGTTCCATTTTAATATTTAATCCAATTAATTCTTGTGTTAATTGTTTAAATGAAAATGGTGTTTCTACTTTTGAAACATCATATGCATTTTCATTAGATAATATTGTATTTGTTTCATTATCAATTAAATAATCAAATTTATCAGAACGCTCCATCATTGATTCTTTTAAGAATGCTAACATACCATGGGATATTATACTATCTTTTTCCATTTCACCTATTCTTAAACCACCATTATTTCCACGACCTTTTGTAGGTTGTCTAGTTGTAGCACTTACTGGTGCATCTTTTATTATTACATCTTTATTATTATTCTTCATTGTTCGTAGATTTACTTGTCTATAATTAATCTTATCTGCAACCATATGTTTAAGACGTTCATAATATGTTGGACCAATAAAAATATCTACTGCCATTTGTTCACCATTGAAACCATTGTACATAATTTCATTACCATATCTTTCTAATTTATAATCTTTTTCAAATGATTCATATAATTCTGTATAATCATTATTATTAAATGGAGTTCCATCTATTGTTGTTCCTTTACAACAACCTATTTTGCCTAGTAATGTTTCCAACATATGTGCTAATGTCATACGTGATGGAAGACCATGTGGATTTATTATTATATCTGGTACAATTCCATCTTTTGTAAATGGCATATTTTCTGCGGCTATTATGGTACCTACACAGCCCTTCTGTGCATGCGAATTTCCACTCCATGCCACAAAACCATTACGTCTAACATAAACAACTCCATCACCTTCTGGAACTGTACAACAATATACTTTTCCTTTATAATCTACCCATGAGTCTAGTTGATTTCCATCATATTTTTGTTTTCCATTATATTTATATTTATTAACTAAAGGTTCATTTTGCTTATCTATTACACTTAATACCCAATAGTCTGCGTGACAAACAATAGGTGGTCCTCCATTAATTCCAGGTGCTTCACGTCCAGCTACATCCTTTAAACATTTATTAGCTGAAAAACCTGCATGTAAACATAATTGTTGGAATTGATCAGCTAATTTAGTAGATGTTGTATAATATCTTCCTTGTTTAACTGTTCCAAAATCACCATCTCCAAGTAACATACCATGAATTAAAGTTTTACATTGTTCACGATTAAGATACCATACCCAATCAGGCAAATATTTATTATTACCAACACTTAATGGATATATATATTTAACTAAAGTTCTATTAACTATAATCCATGCATTTCTAGTTTCATCATTTTTTTTATCTTTATGTTTATTAATTTGAAAATCTAATATTTCACATACTTCAGTTAAAGCATTTTTTACTCTTTGCTTATGTGCAGCTATAGATACATATTCTTCTCTTAAAGTACATCCTTCTGCTATCCAAATACCAAAGAAAGTTAACCAAGCATCAATATCTAATAATAAATTATCGTATTTCTTATGTGTTTTTTCATCAGTGTAACCATCTATCATAAATCCAATTACTTTACCATTATCCATCAATAATTCTGGTGGAATATCTGAATAATCAGGTGTAAAATTATTTACATTTTTCTTATAATGAAATAATTTACCATAAATATCTTTTGCTTCTTTAATTTGATATTGATTTTTTTTATTTCTAGATTGTGTTCTTACATACATTCTATGATTATCAGTAACTCGTAATTTAATTTGTTTACTATCAACATTATATAATTTACCATCAAAATCATATTCTTGAAGTTCTGTTGGATTTTGATATATTAAAGAATCATCAACAATTGTAGCAACTCTATCAGTTAATTTAAGATCTTTAAATAATTTCCAACCATTTTCTTTAGTTAAAATTTCAGTCTCATCATCATAGCAACTACAACATTTATCTCCTAGTTCTGGCATTCTTATCTTGCGGAATCTTATTTTAGTTGTCTTCAAATTTTTTTCATCTGTATAAACAAATACCTTATCTACAGTACCAGATAATGTTTTATCTGCTATAACTGTTCTATCATGATATATTTCTTTTGGAACTTTGTTACCAAAAATATTTTTTTCATCAACTAATTCAGTTGTAATTTTAGTTTTTCCTATAACAGCATCACCTTCAGTAATATATGAATTTATTATAGGCATTCCGTTTTCATCTAATTTTTTATAATTTGCCCATTTTAATTCATTTAATTCTTTACCTTCATTAATTATTGTCATTGGATTATTAAAAACTATTTTTTCATTCATATTTTTATTTTCTTCTTCACTAACAACCATATTTTTATAGTATGTAATATTAAACATACCTCTTTCAATTGAATTTTTATTAATAATTATTGCATCTTCCATATTATATCCAGTATATGTCATTAAACCTACAATTAAATTTTCACCATTAGGAACTCTATTTAAATTAAGGTATTCACAAAATCGTGTATTTACTAAATGTTTTTGTGGATAATGTAATATATACGACATTGTATCTATTCTATTATTAAAATTAGTTGCATAACATCCAATAGCTTGTTTACCTTGAGCACCTGAGAAAATATTACGAGGTGCTTGGTTATGATTAGCTAATGTAATTTGATGTGTTAAAATACCAAATATAGTTGAAGGATGAATTTCACAATGTGTATAATATTTATTATGTTTTAAGTATGAATTATCCATAGCAACTAAAAGAGTATTAGATTCTTCTACATCTATAAATTCTATAGGAGCTTGATTTTTTTCTAATATTTTTATAATATTATCGTAATCTTTTACACCTTTAAAGATTTCAAGTGATGATGGTTTAATATATTTACCTGATAATACATCTACATTTTTAATAGTTGAACCTGTAATTAAATTATCCCATGTTAATTTACTTTTTTTTACATCATCTATATATTTTTCGATTAATAATTCTTCTTTATATATTACATAAAGAGGTCTACAACATCTTCCTGCTTCTGTTAATATATTAATTTCATTTTGGAATATATTCCAAGATATAGATGTATAAATGTTAATTAATGAATTTCTCTTTAATAATTTTAATAAATAATACAATTTAACAGGATCTTCATGAACACCTACCCAATTATTATTTATTAAAATTTTAGTATATGATTTTACCATTTTAATATCGATATTTTCCAACATAATTAAATCATTATCTTGTAAACATTCTAGTATGTTTAATGAATTACTATCAAATGTTACTTTACACATAATTGCGAAATTTTTTAATAAACCTATACTACCACCATCTGGTGATTCGCATGGACACATTATACCCCATTGTGAAGGATGGAGACGATGTGGACCTACAATTTTAGCAGTAGGATCCATAGGAGTATTAACACGTCTTAAATGAGAAATAAAACCCATATAAGAGAAACGACTCAAATCTTGAACTAATCCGAGTTTAAGATCATCGAGATCTTGTTGTTCTTCAACCATATTAGTACCCCAATTACCTTTTAATGATTTATGAATACCATTTTCAACTATTTGCCATTGAAAAATATATGATAAATTTCCATTATTAATTAAATTTTCAATATTACTTTGAGTTATCCATGGACCATATAAATATTCTTTATCTACAATATTTCTAACATTTTGTCTGAATTGATTATAATAATCTCTAAATAAATTGGCTATAAGGAACCCAGAAGTATCAACTCTTTTAAAAAGATAACTATCGCGATCAGATTCTTTAACCATTCCAAGACATATTTTGATTAATTTATTAATAATATGTCCTAAGAATAGTGCTTTATTTTTAAAATCATTACCAACATTAGGGAATAAATCATTAATAATTATATATTTTAATTTATCAATATTTTTATATTCAATAAAATTTATTAAATATTCAAAAGCAGCTTCTTGAGTCATTATGGATGATCCGTGAAGTACACTATATCTTAAAAAATCTACCAATACTTTATTATTTTTATCATCTATATCAACTAAAATATGTTCCATAATACTCTTATCACTTTCAACACCTAAGGCTCTAAATAATACAAATAATGGTATTTTTGTATTAATATTTGGAGATACTAATATTATAGAATTTGGATATTTATTAATTTCTTTAACTTCAGTTTCATTATCTTCAGATTCTTCATCATCATCTTTATTTTTTTTTGCAAAACCATCATTATAAACAAATAAATTAATAGTTTTTGGAAATAAAGGATTTTCTTCAGAAGTACAACGAATTAAACCCTGATAACTATATTTAGGATCTTTACTAGCATTAATGAAAATTCTATTTGTTGTTATTCTTTCCTGAGCTACTATTACTTTCTCTTTTCCATCTATAACAAAATATCCTCCTTGATCATATATACATTCACCCATTTCATGTAATATTTTACTAGGTTGTTTATTTAATATACAAATTTCACTATGCAACATAATAGGTATAGCACCTATTTTAATATTTTTAAATACTTTTTCAACTTTAGATACATTTGATCCTATAATAGTATGGTATTCAACAAATATATTTGCAAATATATCTGATTTATATGTTAAATTTTTTAATCTTGCTTCATTAGGATATAATATTCTTTGTTCACCATTTTCAAAAATAGTTGGTTTATTAATGAATATTTCATCACCATTTATTCCACCAATATAAATATTAATTTCATGTACAGTATTATTATTATTTTGATTCTTTATAATAATAAATGGATTTAATACATTTATTGTATTGATTAATTTATTTAATATAAAATCATTATAGGAATCTAAATGATGTTTAGTTAAAAAATAATCTGTTTTAAAGTACTCATCTAAAACATACCAAGTATCTTTATAAAAATCCATTTACTATTTATATAATACTATATTTTTGTATTAATGTTTTTTCCCTTGAATTAATTTTGCACGTTTTAATAATAATTTAATTTTTTTTTGTAATTTATTACCTCCGGCTTGTGCAGGTTTACATGTTGGTAATGAAGGTGATGAAGATGGTAGTGTTGGTTTTGGTGTTGTAGATGTTACATCAGTTACAACTATAGGTTTTGTTGAACTATAAACAAATTTTATACTATCATTACTTGGATTACCATATACTGTAGATTTCCCAATTGATGATAAAGAAGATACAGGTTGATTAGCAATTATATTATTTGTAATTGTTTTATTTGTAACAGAAGAGTTTCCATAAGTATTTACAGGTAAACTACTTTCAATATTATATTGTAATGCAACAGGAACATTCTTTATATCACCACCTTTTAATGTTTTTTTACCACCTTTTTTATTATTTAAAAAAAAATCAGAATTAGAATCTTGAGACATTAATTGAGATAATGTTTTTGGTTCATATTCTATTCTTCGTCCACCTGTTTTGCATTTTTTACTTTTACATTTTTTACCACCTATAAATGTATGTGATTTTGATTGAATTAAATCATAACCTGGTAATATTGGGGATGCTTTAAATGCTGTTGAACTTGAACTTACATTTGCTAATGGTACTGAAGGTTTTACAGAATTTAGAGATGAAGAATTTGGTATTTTAACTAATTGCGATATATTTGAACAAGGTTGAGAACTTGATGCTATTGCTTTAGATGATGATGGGAATATAGGTAATTCTGATTTCACTTGGAATTCTTGAGATACACTTTCATTATTAACTAAATTAATTGGTTTAGTATTTTGAAAATTATTTGTTAATTCATATAATGATTCTCCAAATGTACCTCCTTTTTTACATTTTTTATTATTTTTGCATTTTTTCCCACCTGAAATTGGTACATAATCATTTTTAACTAAACTTGAACCTACTGGTATATCACCTCCTTTTTTTGATATTATTTTCATTTCTCCACCACATTTAGTACATTTCATGCATAAACCACCAATTATATTTGATGCTTGATTATCCATGGATTTATATATATCTGCATTAACTAATTTTGTAACGGCATTTGATGCTATCGAACCTCCTTTAACAATATTTGATGCTTGGTCATCCATTGACTTGTATGTACTTACATTAACTAATTTTGTAACAGCATTTGATGCTATCGAACCTCCTTTACTTGATTGAGTCATATTTATGTTATAATCAGATAATTTTTATTTAATTATGAAAAAATAATCTAACAATTTTTTTATAAGAAATAATATTGAATAGTAATAATTAAAATAAAAATATAATCTATTGAATTTGATATTACATTTAATAAATCATCTTTGTAATTAATATTATTTATTAAATTATGTTTTTTCATATTCGTTAATATAAATTTTGTAAAATTATCTTTTTCTCTACTAGTTATTTGTTCTAAAGTATATAAATATGGATATATATTAACATCAAATTCATCACATAATTCAAATAATTGTGGATATAAATTATGTAACTTATTATCATTTGATAATATATATTTTTCATAATCAGTGCATTTAATTTGATTATTTTCAAATAAATTTAATAAGAATTTTTCATTTTCTAATATATATCCATTCAAATTTATTTTCATTATTAAATATGCTTTGGATATAGATAATTTATTTGTAAAATTTCATAAACGCAAATTTAAATATAAAGTATTTCCTGTTTTATATTAAAACATAAAATACATAGTATCTTTCATACTATCAAATTCAAATGGTGCTTGATATGATAAATGAAATTTATTATATTTATTATATAAAATTTTCATATATTTATATGTAAATGCTTGGACTTTTGCTATTTGTTTTTCTATAAAAATATCAATATTTGGATTTTCATCTAATTCTATTATTGTTGATATATTAGGAGTATTAAAATATATTGTTTTCATTTTATTTAAAATTTCAGTTCTTATATCTTGTAATATAGGAAAAAAAAGATTAATATCATATTTACCAATTAATACATTGTAATGTATTTTCAAAAAATATTCAAAATATGAAAATATTTGTTCATATAATGATTTATCATATATTTCTAAAAATTTTAAATCATATAAAATTTTTTTAACTTCTTCATTTTTTCTTATATATATTATTTTTTTTGGTGTTTTATATATTTCAAATATTATATTTTCAGGTAATTCATATTGATTACTAACTTGTTTATCTTTTTCATCTATAAATGATAATATATTTGAATTTTTTTCTTCATTTTTCTTATAATTTTTTATATAAAAAATTAATAACATTGTTAAGATTATTATAATAAAGAAAAAACCATTATAGTCTTTATTAATTACTAAAATCCAATATAAAAAAAATAATATTATAAATATTATAAAATAATTTTTTTCTATTTCTTTATAAATATTCATTTATATTTGCATTATATAATAAGTTTATAAACATATATTTACATAATTTCATATAATTACATATTTACAAATTAATCACTCACTTGAATATTTTACAAGTTTCTTACAATTATCAATAGTATTTAATATTATATCAAGTATTTTTATATTTATCTTTTATATTTTCAGAATTTAAAACATTATTTATTACATATATTGTTTATAATAATCTATATTTTTAACATACTAAATACCATTATCAGATCTTAATAATATAAATCTTTTAATTTTATCTAATTCAGAATTTTTTAATACTTTTCTTTTATTACAATTATTTAAAATTTCAATATTTTATTTTATAATAAAATTATTCCTAAATTATTTATTAATATTAATATAATGAATCAAAAGAATTAAGATTTATTACCTATGTCAGTATATAATATTATTAAATTAAAATACAATATATACTGGAATATTTTGTATTATTAAACTGGTAATAAATATTAGATTTTTTAAATAAATTATATGTAAAAATATTTTTATTATTTTTAAATATCTAATGATTTAATAATTTTAAATTATTTTTGTATATATAAAAATAATTTAAAATTATTAATTATGGTAATAAATAATATAGTTTTTTACAGTAATAAAAAATATTTTTTTAATAAAAATAATACACTGAATATAGTTTAATTCCTTAATTCTTTTGTCTTAATATAAAAATATAAAAAGATTACTAAATTATTTAGTAATATCAATAAAATATAAAAAAATACTCAAAATAATTAATAATATTCCTAAATAAATTAACCTATTATCTTTAGTTAATAAAATAATTATATCATTGTATTTTTTTATATAAAATGCTTCATTAAACATTTGATTCATTGTATTATAAAAATCATATATAACTTGATATAATGATTGATTTATAAATTCTTGTTGTTTAATATTATTATCGCGATAATATTTTATTATATTATTGATTGTATCTAATGATTTTGTTTCTTTTGCCATAATATCTTGATATGCATTATCTTTATTAGATTCATTTAATATATTTACAAGGGATTTATAATCACTATATTCTATCATAATTTATATATATGATTATATAAAATTATTTAATATATTTTCATTAAAAAATAAATTATAAAATACAAAATTATTTTTATGGATTTTCAAGTTTTAAAATCCTATTAGTTAAATTTTTAATTATTTTATATTGATCATTATTAATACTATTAATTGTTACTATTATTGGATTTAATCTAAGTGTTATTTGTGTATTAACTAAATGTTTTGTAAATAGAATTAAGAATAATACAATAATTCCTAATAATAATAATAGTAATATTATTTCAGTAAGCATTGTTTATTTATATTAATAATATAAAATATAAAAATAATAATAATAATTTATTATTTAATAAAATCAATATAATGATAAATATTTATTATATAAAATAAGAGCAAATATTTAGAGCTAGCATATTAATTTTCTAAAAATATATTTTTCATAATAATTTAAAATTTCAAAGTTTAAATATTCACTCTACCATATTTTATTTGTATTTTCTGATAAATATTTATATGATATATTTTGTTTATTGTATCATTTGTAATTATTTTTTTGTTCTCCGAATATTTTTTTGAATTTAAATCATTGAAATTATTAATTAAACTATCTATCATATTTTCTAATAAATATTCATTTGTAATATTTTTATATTTTAATTATGATATGTTTAATTCTTTTAAAAATGATTTCCATTTTGTTTTCCATATAAAGACCGATGTATAATATCAATCATTGAATATGACATTTTATTAAATAAAAAATAAATTAACATTATATAAATATTATAAATTATCTATAATATCTACATGTCCCAACATATGTCTTCGACAACAATATTTATGTAATTCTAATTCATCTAATATTTTATTTTTAAAAGGTTCTGTAAAATATTTATTAGTTTTAATTGTTTCATTTTTTTCTTTGAGTTCTTTTTCTAATTTTTCACTTTCTCTTTGAAAATATTCCCATTTATCTGCTAAAACTTTACCACATGTATAACATCTTATATTAATAATCATTTTAATTATAATATATATTTAATATATTATTTTTATATAATAATTTCAAATTTTATTTTTATATATTAATTTTATTAAGTGCGATTTTTTTATTAAAAATATCTCTCAAATTTATTTAATAAATGAATTCACTAATAACTAATAATCAATTATTATCAAATTATGCTAATAATAGCATTATAATATCTAAAACTCAAGCAGAAATATTACAAAAAATTAAAAATTTAGAACAAAAAATAAATATTACTCATAAACCACAAACTTTAGATTTAAATTTATATGTTTCTCAAGATCAATTTAAATTATTAGATCAAAAAATTATTAATACTCAAGAACAATTTAAAAATATTGATTTATCCCAATATGTTACATTTCAACAATTTAAATTGATCCAGGATGAATTAAAAAATACTCAAACTCAATTATTACTTACTCAAGATAAATTAAAAAATGTTCAAGAACAATTTAAAAATAATCAAGAACAATTAAAACAATTTATTCAAAATTATATTCATACTACCATATCTAATATTATTAATCCTATTAATACATTAGATGAAAATACAAATATAGAAAATAACAATATTGATTTTTTAAAAGAAAATACTTCGATATTAAATATTCCAGAATTAAATATAAGTAATAATAATGATGATATTATTATTGAAGAAAAGAAAGCACCTGTAAAAAAAAACAGAAAAACTAAAACTTAATAATATCAAACAATTTATTTAATATTTTATTTAAACAATTAATATCATAATATATTGTATATGGATTCATATACATTATTTTTATTAAAATCAGTATAATCATAATTTTTAATTCAATATTTATAATTTATTTAATATTTATTAATTTTTAAAATTAATATCGAATTTTACTAAATAAACATTTATTGTAAATGTTTATATAAACGTATATAATCTTTTAAAAATGATGATTCATGATTTACTACACAATTATATGCTTGATATACTTTTAAAGCATTTTCAAATATTGATTCAGCTTCTTTATATTTTTTTTGATTTATATTATATAATGCCTTAAGATGCATCATATCTGGATTATTAGCAATCATAGATGTTTCAAATATTTTCATGATTTCCTTTTTCTCTTCATTATTTAATTCTGGTTTTAATATCAATGATTTAAGTTTCATATAATCATTATTAAATAATAAAACATTATTTGGATTTAAAACACTCAAAAATAAACCATATTTACTACCATCCATAAATATATTTGGTAATACTATTAATGTTTGTAATTTTATTTTTTCAATGACATATGATAATTGAATATTATTAATATATTTAATTGGTAAGTAATTATCATATAATATTGTCGCAGCTTCTTTAGAAACCATATAAGAATCACAATATGGTAAAACTCTAAATAATTCATTTGTGTTTTGATGTTTTATTCCTTGTTTTTTTCTTGCTTCATCTAAATTATTTGGAAGACTTAAAAACATTATATTATATTTTTCAGGTAAATCTGCAATTAATTTTTCAATCATCATGCACACCTTATCTTCATAAAGTATATCATCTTCTAATATAATATTAATATCATCATCATTTGAATTTTTTGATATTTCTTCGAGAGCTTTATAATGTTTTAAAGCATTTGATAATTGAAAAATATGTAAATTTTTCATCATACCATTATAAAATCCTAATTTTTCATCATTTTTAATAGGTTCATAATTTACAGTTTTTCCTATAATTTCTGCATTGATTTCATTAGGATCATAGTCTGTTATAACTCTAACTTTAACAGTTTTAATATTTTTAAAAGTATATTTTGTGATCAATTTTTGAAATTCTGTAATTACACGTTCACGGTCTTTTAACCATTGAGCATGAATAAAATATATATTAAGTTTCATTATTACTTTAGTAATAATAATAAAAATATTAAAAAAGAACGAATAATTTTTATTTAATATAAAAAATTTGATTATTTTTAAATACTTAAATATATATAAGAATTCTTTATATATATTAAGTAAACATGAAATTTTGCGAATTTTGTGAAAATATGTTATATGTTTCTACAACACCTGAAAAAAATTTATTATATTATTGTAAAAATTGTGATACTAAAGTCGAAGAAAAAAAAGATAATGGAAGTATCCTCGTTATTGATGATAATAAAATTGATGATGTAACAAAATATAGTCAATATATTAGTAAATATATTAATCATGATCCAACACTTCCTAGAGTTAATAATATTAAATGTACAAATAAAAATTGTATTAAAGAACATGATAAAGATAATGAAGTTATATATTTAAAATATGATTTTATAAATATGAAATATTTATATTATTGTACTTATTGTAATTATTTCTGGAAATCAAATTAATTAAATAATAAAAAAATTGATTTAAATATTAATTAATATTATTATAAAGAAATAATAATGACAACAACATATACTAAAATTGAAGATTTCGCGGATATTATGAAAAATTATGATCCTAATAAAAATAAATCTAAAAATATTTTATCTAAATATGAAAAAGTTAAAATTATAGGTGCTAGAGCTGAACAAATTCAAAGAGGAAGTCCTATTAATATTCCTATTGATCCAAATGTACCATTTGATGCTATTAAAATTGCTATTGATGAATTAAAACAAGGAAAAATTCCTATGATGATTTGTAGAAAATTACCAGACGGTGTCAAAGAATATTGGCGACTTGATGATCTTCAGATTTTATTTTAATTAAATTTTTTAAATATATAATAAGTATTTTATATTTTTAAAAATTAAAAATTTAAATATAAAAAATAGAATATTAAAATGATTAATTATCAAAATTAAAAGATTTATATGATTCGAAATAATATAAATAATATGATAAATATCTTAAAAAATAACTTTAGTCTATTTAATTATAAAATTTTATTTTTATTTTTATAATAATTATTTAAATATAAGATATTTATTATATAAAATATATATTTATAATTACAATTATAATGATATTTTTATTTAATTTAAAACAAATATCAAAAGTTTTACCTATTTCAGTAAGATATTTTAATACTAATACAAATAAAATTACAAAAATAATTACTGATGATAATATTAAAAAATATAATAAAGAATTATTTGGTGAATATAATGAAAAAAATAAAAAAAATCAATTAGATAATATTGATGAACAAATTCAAAAATTAATAGAAAATTTTTATATTAATAAACATAATAATAAAATTGATAAAAATAATCCATATAACATTTTAATTAATATTTATTTTAATTATAAATAAAATTTAGTTATATTGTTGTAATTCAATATTAAAATATTTACATAAATCTTTTACCATTTCAATGTCTCTATATTGATCTTTATAAATAATTTTTTTAATTTTAGCAGCACTAAGTAATTTTAAACAATCTTTGCAAGGACTAAGCGTACAATACAATACAGCATCTTCAAATTTACTTTGAGCATATAAAAGTGTATTTGCTTCTGCGTGAATAATTTTATTTCTAATATCTTCTCTATTATTCCAATCTATACTTTTATCATCCATATTTTTAGGTAATCCATTATATCCTGTACTAATAATTCTATTATCATTTTTTGATACTAAAACTGATCCTACTTTAGTTTTTGTATCTGGTGATCTTGTTTTAATTACTTCTGCAATATTCATAAAATAGTCATCCCAACTTGGTCTTTCCATCTTAATTACAATAATATATAATTAAGTTTTTATATATTAATCAAATTTTTATAAACTAATCTCTACAAACTGGACATGATATATAATTATTATATTCTATAAAACTATTCAAACATTTTAGATGTACAATTGTTTTACAACATTTACATTTAATAATTGGAATTGATAATATATTTAATTTAATACTTTGAGTATCTTCTTTAATATATAATTCTATTAAAACTTCATTATTTAATAAATTATCTTGACAAATAACACAATTATCATTTATTTTTTCATCATTTAATAATGGTGTAATATATAATATTTTATGTTTATATCCAAAACTATTATAATAACAATCATAATCCCGATAATCTAAAAATTTATTATAAATAAACATTGAGTCCGATAAATTATTTTTATTTTTTTTATATAAATAAATATTTATTTGTGTAGATATATTTTCATTATCTAAATCTATAAATGTATTATAATTATCATAATTATATTGTTTTATAATATGATATCCAATACTACCTATTGCTACAGTTGAAACAATAAATGGAATTAAAATTATTTTATATTTAAATATAAAATAATATAATATAAAACTTGAAATGCATGAACAAATAAACCAAAATAAATTTATTTCATTTTGATTTATTTTATTTGTTATATTAATTATTAATATTAATATTAAAAATATTAATAATTTAATTAATGCAAATAATACAATAATAAATGGAATTAGAATAATTTTATATTTAAATATAAAAGAATATAATATAACATTACTAATTATTAATAATATTGAGCAAAATATATTATATAATATTTCTTTTTTATAATATATCATTTATATGTGTATTAATAATAATATTTACTTAAAAATTATATAAAACTTTATAATTTTAATAATATTCAATTTTTATTTATTATATAAAATTATTTTAATTAATATTTATACTATGTATTTAATACGTGAAAATAAACAGATATTACGTAAATATGATAATTTACAAGATGCCATGAATAGATTTAATGATATAATTAAAAATGAATGTAAAGATGATGTAGAATTATATGAATTAAATGAAGAAGATAATTTATGTAAATGTTTAAACTTTTATAGTGGTAATTATTTTAAAATAATTAATGATACTTCAAAAATATTTAATGAATATTTATCGAATTATAATTAATTTTTATATATGATTTATTTATTTTTATTTATAATATATGTTAAATCAAAAGCTGGACCATATATCCTATAAAAATTATCATTATCTACACGTATATAGTCATTTATTTTAATTATATGTGTGTTGCCATATATATTTCCACTATATTTAGTTAATATTGTTGGTAATCCATTGATATTTTTTGGAAATAAATCTAATTTGGAAATTTCTTTGAATTTGTCTTTTGTAATTTTTACAACTTTATATTCTGTATTATCCAATATAGGATAAAATTTAGTACCAATTTTTATTGGTTTTTTCTGTTCTTTTCCTGTTTCTTTAATATTATTTTCATTTCGTGTATATTTACTAAATAATCTTTCTCTATTTCCTATATTATATAATTCTGATAAAGTTCCTTTTATTAAAAAATCATTAAGAAAGGCTTTAAATATACCTTCAACTTCTATTTCATTATTTACATTAAATTTTGTAATAAATTCTTTTTCAGTTTTTCCTTTAAATATAATGATTTTTAATTTATCATTACTGTCTTCTATATTTACTTTATATTTAATAACTTCATATTCTAATTTATTATTTTTCTTTACATTTAATTTTTTATATTTATTTATAAATTCTTCTTGTTTCTTATTAATTATTTTATTCATTACTTATTTTTATTCCAGATAATTTTGCAAAATTATCTAAAATTTTCCAAGAAGACTCTAAAACTTCTGGATGAAATAATAATCCAAATACATTCTTCTTATATTCAAAACCACATGGTACTTCTTTATTATTTATTTTTAACCAAGCAATTTCTTTTATTTTCTCATTATTTATTGGTAGTATTAAATCTGAAAAACAAAATTGCATCGGATTAATATATTCATTACTATTATCTAAACCATCAAACAATTTATGATTTTCATGTAATTTTATATTTCTAATTTCACATAAATATTCCTTTCTATTTTTTAATTTTCCATCATTTAATAAATGTAATATTTGTGAACCAAAACATAATCCTAAAATTGGTATATTCGGTATATTTAATAAATAATAAATATCATGAATAAAACTAGTAAATAAAGTTTTTTGAGATAATTTTATTTTACTTCCAGATATAATTATTCCTTTAACCTTTGATTTAATTGATTCAAGTTCTTTAACATTTATTTTATTAACTTCATGATATGGAATTTTTAAAGCATTTAATGCTTCTTTCAATTTATGTATATATGATGATTTATTAATTCTTATACTGTTATCAATAATTAATAACATTTTTATATTATTTAAATATAAATTTAATAATTATTATCAAAATGGATCCTAATATTGAATTATTGTTATCAAATATTAATTCAATGGTTTTTGAATTAATTAAAAATTATAATGTATCTCAAAGATTTATAAATAAATCAATTTCTGATTATATAAAAAATAAATCAGAAGAAAAAAAACCAGTTTTATATAATAATTGTTACGGTGGATATAATTTATCACAATCATTTATAAATTTTATTAATGAAAATAATAAAGATGATAATAACAAATATGAAGAGAGTGATGAATATGGAAAAAAATACAGAATAAAAGGAGCTGAATTAATTATACCATATGGTAATACAATAATTTCAAAATATCCTCTATTATTTGAATTAGTTAATATATATAATTATAGTAATTTACATAAATTAGTAACAAATATTCTCAATTATAATATGTATAATAATAGTCTTAAAAAAATTAATAATAAAAGAATCGAATTAAAAGAATATTTATCATGTAAATATAGTAATTATAAAAAAGAAAATGGTGAAGAATATGAAAAATTCATTAAAAGAGATATTAATATATATAATTTAAACAGTTATACATTATGGTGGAATTATAAGAAAAGTGAATTAGAATCATTTTATAATTCCAATTATTTTGATGAAAATATTAAAAGTTATACTAATAAAATTAATGATATTATAAATTCCGATTTTTGGATTTCAATACCAAAAAATGTTATAGATGAAATTAATAAATTTAATGAATTAAATATAAAAAAAAAAGATAAAGAATTATCATTTATTTATGCAATTGAAAAACATGGTATTTTAGATAATTTAGATATATGGGATTATCAATCTCATTTAAATGAAAATAATATGAAGTTATTAGTTTACTTAAAAAATAATAATTCAGAAATTTATGAATATTTTAAAAATCAAAAAAAAGATAAAGAAATTAATATTGAGTATATTGGTCTATTATGTGCATCTGGTCCATATTGTAGATTAGATATCGCATATGTTAATGCTTATAATGATTGGAATATCGAATATAATGATGGACTAGAATATATCAAAGAATTATAAACAATTATAAAATTTTAATATATCTAATGCTAATTCATGAAAATTACTAATATATTTATATTTTATTGTTAGATTTAATATATTTTCTCTAATTTTTATTTTTGTCGATTCATTTAATTCATCATTTATATATTCAAAACATGTAATATATAATAAATTAATATCATCATTATTTGTAATTTTATCTATTATTTCATCAAATTTAAATATATTTTTTATATGATGTTTTTTTTGTTCATTTTGTTTTAAAATACAATTATTATTCATTTCTTTCAAATAAATAATAAAATTTTCATTATTCATTTATAATATAATTAGACAAAAGAATTAAATAATTATACTAAATTTAGACTATTATTTTTATTAAAAATATATATTTTTATTACTGAAAAAAACTATATTATTTATTACCATAATTAATATTTATTAATATTTTTATATATACAAAAATAATTTAAAATTATTAAATCATTAGATATTTAAAAATAATAAAAATATTTTTACATATAATTTATTTAAAAAATCTAATATTTATTACCAGTTTAATAATACAAAATATTCCAGTATATATTGTATTTTGATTTAATAATATTATATACTGACATAGGTAATAAACCTTAATTCTTTTGATTCAATATAAACAATACTATAAAAAATAGTCATGTTGGATGTAAATATATTGATTTTATAGAAAAATTATATGAAGTTAATGTCTCATAATTAATTTGAAATTATTCACTGCCCGAATCATAAATAAATTTAATTATTTAATTAAATTTTTATTTTTATTATATGAAAATTGATAAATTTTAATTAATTTTTATTATATAAAAATTGAAACTTATATAAAAAATTAGTTATTATATAATATTAATTATGGATTTACGTGATAAAGTCGTAAATCTCATTAAAGAAAAAACAGGATTAGATGATATTCATGCTAAAGATTTTGAAATTGGAATTTATAATTGGACTATTAAATATGCTGAAGATAATAGAATTGTTAAGAATTGGAATAATACCAAATTTAATATGTTATATTTAGAAAAAGCTCGTTCATCTATTTCTAATATTGATAAAGATTCTTATATTGAAAATAAACGTTTATTAACAAGATTACAAGAAAAAGAATTCTTTCCTCATGATATTCCTTTTATGAAAGCTGAAAATATATTTCCTGAAATGTGGATTGATAGTATTGATAATTTTAAGAAGAAATATGAATATGCTTATGAAAAAAAATTAGTTGCTATGACAGATATGTATACTTGTGGTAAATGTAAAAAGAAAGAGACTGTGTACCACGAGATACAGAGTCGTTCGGCAGATGAATCTTGTACAATCCATATAAGATGTATCAATTGTTGCAATGGATGGAAAATAGGATAATTATCCAAATAAAAAATCATGTTTTGTTAAAATTTATTTTTTATTAAAAAAATTGAAAGTAAAATAAATTAATATTTAATTTTATATTTTTTAAATGCCAGTATATAATTTAGAACTTTTAAAACAAATTTGTGAAAGAGATAATTGTCAAATTGATTTTAGTTTATATGATAAACGTGAAAATAGTCTTAGACCTAAATATGCAACAATTATAAAATTTATATGTAATTGTGGTCAATCACATGAAAAAACATTTGCTTATCTTAACTTATATCTAGGATTATGTAGTTTAAAAAGAAAGATATAAAAAATTTATTTTATCTATAAAAAATAAAGTTGAAAATAATCAAAATAAAATTCCTATAGATAATAAACATTTATCTGCAGAACAAAAAGAACAATTTGATAAAGAAAGTAAAGATGGAAATAGAACATGTACTGAATGTAAACAATTAAAACCAATTAGTAGTTATTTTAAAGATAAAAAAGTATATGGTGGTATTAGATGTAAATGTAAAGAATGTGTTAAAAAATCAAAAATAATTGAAATTAAAAATGAAGAAAATATTAATATTGTAAAAAGGAATACAAATAGAAAAAAATTATCAAAAAAGAAAAAGAAGTATTTGATGAAGAAAGAAAAAATGGAAATAGAACCTGTGTTATTTGTGAAAAATTAAAACCAATTAATTGTTATCAAGAAGATAAAACAAGATATGGTGGAATTAGAAATACATGTATTGAATGTTATAGAAAAATAAAATTAGAACATGGCAAAACTTTCAATGGAGCTTTAGTAAGATTATTAGGTAGTGCTAAAAGTAGATCTAAATATTTAAGTAAAATTGGACGAGTAGAAGCTGGTCAATTTACATTAATTTTAGATGATTTAAAAGATTTATGGAATAAACAAAATGGCCTGTGTTATTATTCAAAAATTCCAATGAATTTTGATAGAAAAGATTGGCATGTTAGTATTGAACGTATTAATAATGAAAAAGGATATACATTAGATAATGTATGTTTAATTTGTCTTGAATTTAATACACACTGTCAATGGAATCATAATAAAATTAAAGATTTAATTTTAATTTTAGAAAAAAATACTGAAAATAATATTGATTTTAAAGAAGAAAATCTAAAATATAATTTTTTAAAAAAATTATATAATGGTGCAGTTAGTAGAACTAAAGAAAGACAAAATAATAAAAATAGTGAAAAACGTGATAATACTATTGATATTACTTTTGAATTTTTAATAAAACTTTTTAATAAACAAAAAGGTTTATGTTATTATTCTGGTATACCCTTACAATTTGGTTCATTTAAAAATAAAAGTTGGGTTACTTTTTTAGAAAGAAAAGATCCGCTTAAAGGATATACACAAGATAATGTATGTTTAATTTGTTTAGAATTCCAAGCAACTGATAGACGTGTAGAATATACTAATAATGATGAAGGGAATTCTGGATGGACAAAAGAAAAGTTTCAATATTTTTTAAATACAGTTAAAGAATCAAATATTTTTTAAATAAAAAAATATATATTTACAAATCACAAGCACCTTTATATGATAAAATTAAATGATTGATTTGATTTTGTCCTAATATTTTTCTATATAATGATAACATAAATTCACATGTTGGATTATAATAAATTGCCATATATTCTGGAAATCCATAAATAATTGGAGAAATATTACCTCCTAATTTAATATATTCATTATAAATTTTTAGCATATATTCTTTATTATAATTTTTATTATCAGGAAATATAATATTTCTAGATAATTTTGTAGTTTTTACACTATGATAATTAATTTCTAATATATTTGCAATTTTTTGATCATATTCACAAATTACATTAATTAATTTTAGATCAGGTATAATATCATTTGCATCTACAGTATCATTTATATTAACACATGCTTTAATAAATAGTTTTTGTTCTCGATCAATTAATAATGCGAGAATATTTAAATTTTTTTTTGTATAAAAAGCTACAATTGCATATATATCTTCTAACGCATCTTCAATTACTTTTGCTGATAAATAGCAAATTAATCCACAACAACAACATAATAGACACGATATACCACAACATTTACTCCAAAATATTCCTTTTTGCGTTTCTTCAATATAATTTATAATTCTCGAATTATTTGATGATTTTGTCATTTTTAAATTTTTAATTTTTTATAATTGATTTGTTGATATTGTATCAAATTAATTTTTTTAAAATATCAAATTTTTCATTTTTATATTAAAAATAAAAAAAATTTTTTAAAATTTGATTTTAATATTTAAAACATTAAAATATATATATATTATCAATAATAACTAATAAAATGTCTACAGACTGTCAGATATGTTGTTTGCCTTTTACATCTATGGTTCGTAAAGAAATTTCATGTCCATTTTGTCAATATGTTGCATGTACTGATTGTATTAAAAAATATATTCTATCTTCATTAAGTGAAGCAGATTGTATGAATTGTCGTGTACCTTTATCAACCGAATTTATTGATTCAATTACATCAAGATTATTTAGAAATGGAGAATATAAAAGACATAGAGAAAATGTTTTATTAGAAAAAGAGAAAAGTTTACTACCTGCAACAATTCCTTATGTTGAAGAAAAGTTAAGAAAAAGAGAATTACGTAAAGAAAATGAATTATTATATAAAGAAAGAGAAGAAGTATTAAAACAAGTTGCTGAAATAGAAAGAAAAATTAATCAAAATAATTATAATTTATATGTAAATAATCAGGAAGATGAAGATTCAATAGTTAAAAATAATAAAAAAACATTTATTAAGGCATGTGTTATGCCAGAATGTCGTGGTTTTTTAAGTTCTGATTGGATTTGTGCTGTTTGTAAAACTAGTGTATGTTCAGATTGTCATGAAGAAAAGAAAGAAGAACATACATGTGATCCAAATAATGTAGAAACAGCAAAATTATTAGCTAAAGATACTAAACCATGTCCACAATGTTATTCATTAATTTATAGAATTAGTGGTTGTGATTTAATGTTTTGTACTGTTTGTAATGTATCATTTTCATGGAAATCAGGTAAAGAAGTTAATCCATTAAATAATCATAATCCACATTATATTGAATATATTAGGAAAACGAATGGTTATGTACCAAGAGCTCCAGGAGATATTCCGATGACTTGTGGAGGATTTCCACATTTTCTAATGATAGATAATCATATTAAAGAATATAAAAATAATTATAGAGATAATATTGATAAGCGTATTGATAATATTTATAATGCTCAAAGAGTTTTTAATGAAATATTAGAATATCAGATTGAAAGAAATAATATTCCAAATACATTAAAATTATATAGAGATTTTAGAGTAAGATATTTAATGAATGAACTATCAGAAGAAGATTGGAAAACAAATTTATTTAAATCAGAGAGAATAAAAGAAATTCAAAAATCAAAAAAAGAAGTTTATGAGATGTTGATTACAGCTGCAACTGATTTAATTAATAAATTAATTATGCAGCATTTACACGAAGAAATTACTGAAACATTAGATGAAATTCAGGTATTATTAGATTATTTTAATGAATCATTTAAGAGTGTAATTAAAAGATTTGGATTAAAATCAAATTGGGCATTTAATGATAAATGGGAATTAATAAAAATTTGAAGTCATATAAAAATAAAAATTTATATATATAAAATTATAATGAATAATAAAGAATATATTGCTAATAGTATTAAAACTATTTTAGAAATGTTACAAGATAGAAGTATAAATGTTTCTAATATTGATAAAAATGGTTATACAGAATGGATAAATAATAATTATAATAAAAACGATTTTAGTATTGTTTTTAATAATGTAAAAGTTATATACTTTTTACCATTACAAAAATTTAAAATTGCAGATATAAAAAAAATTTTGGAAGAAGATGAAACAAAATATGAATTAATTCTATTAATTGTTAAAGAAAAATTATCACAAAATAATATTAAAATAATATCATCATTAAAATTACCAATTCAAATTTTTGATATTAAAGAACTTCAATTTAATATTACACATCATATACTAGTACCAAAACATACTATCATAAATGAACAAGATGTAAAAAAAATAATAGATGATTATAGTATAAAAAATAAATTTCAATTACCACATATTTTAAAATCAGATCCAATCAGTAAATATCTTGGTTTAAAAAATGGAGATGTTGTTAAAATAACAAGGATCAGTCCAACTGCAGGAGAATATATTATTTATAGATGTTGTTTATAAAATATATTTTTTTCTTATTTGATATTAAATATAAGATGATTGAAGCATTTGATCAGAATTTAATTACACAATTATTTCAAAATAATGATAATTCTGTATATAAATTAGATTTAATATTACAACAATATTCAGAATATAATACTTCTTCGCAATTTGTTGTTGATTTAGAAACTTTTTTTAAAAAAAATATTAATTCTTATTCATTAATCCAAGAATATTTAAGTGATATTAATATTTTAATTTCAAACCCATATACTAATAATCCTATAAAAATAAATCGTTCACCATTAAATCGCGTTAACGTTATAGAAAAAACTCTTGCAATTGACGTAAGTTATAATTCATCTCAAAATAAATCTGCATTTAATAATAATCAAAATCCAAACGCAGCATTAAGTGTAGTTAATGATTTACAAAAAAAAGATATTATTAATAATTGTAGTAATACAACTTTTTATGATAATTATTGTAATAATTATATGTTAAAATTATTTGCATCTGCATGCTTTAATAAATTTTCAAATAATCAATTATTAGATCAAAGTTTTTTACAAACTCATACTAATCCAAGTACAAATCCAACAGATTTAGTAAGTGCTATAAATGAAGTAAAAAATTTATTTTCAAGTAAATCCGATATTTTTACTATTAATTTTAGTAATTTACTTCAAAATCAATTAAATTTAATAATTGCTGCATCCCCTACAATAAATATTAATCTTATATATGATTTAAACCCTGGTAAATTTAATAATCAATTATTTTATAAATTAAAAAATTCAATGGTACTTGCTACTATGGTTGCTTATAATAATGTTATTAATAATATTAAATATACTGATACAACTACTATAATTTTACCATATAATTCAAATACACAAAAATTCACTTTAACAACTTATAATGCAAATCTATTATTTGCACAGATGGCTGTAGATTTATATATTAAATCATCTTATCCTATTGTACATTTTTGTTTAATTGATTCATTATTAAAACAATATAAAATTAGAGGAGATTTTATAAATATTCGACTTGGTTATTTAGCAAAATTAAACTATTCATATAAATTTGCTAATTATATTGAAGTTATTAATAATTCAAAGACAAAAGTTATTACAAGTAATATTAATAATTATTTCTTAGCTCTTAAAGATTTAACTCCAACAAATTTAAATGATCAATTAAAAACTGTTCATGATTTATCTAATCAGGTTCAAAATATATCAGAAAATATTAAAGATTTAACTGCTAAAGTTGATAATGATAAAATTATGTTAAAAAATTTAATTGTAAATAATGAAGCATTAGAAAAAAAATTATGGTGGAGAAAATTCTGGTTCTGGTATTTATTTTGGTGGCTATTAGTACAAATTATATTTATTGGTATTTTATTATTTATAAATAATAATAAATTTGGTCTTTATGCGTTATGGCATTGTATATCCATAATAATATTTTTATTATTAATTAAAATTATACAATTCATTTTGAATGTAATGTCAAAAAATTAATAATTCATATATATAATATTTTATTATATTATATTAAATAAAAAATGAGTGATGAAATTCTGACTAACCAAGGTAAATATAATTATTTAGATGTTACTCATAAATATAATGATTTTAATGAAATATCAAGTTTGAATATTTATCTTCAAGATGTAAATCAAAAAGAATTTAATAAAATTAATAATATTAATGATAATATTAAGAATTCAATATATAAATATAAACAAGATTATATTACTAATGATTATAATATTAATGAATATAGTTTTCGTATTAATGTTTTAATATATTCTAGTATATTTATATTTACAATTTTAGCATTACTTTGTTCGTATGTAAAAGGAAAAATAAATTTAGTAATTTTGAGTATTGTATCTGTTATATTATTAATAATATATTTAATAGTAATTATAATTGTTATCAAATATAATGTTACACGTAGAAATAATTCATATAATCAATTTTATTTTACACCATATGTAAAAGAGAAAACTGATAAGAATTTATCTAAATAAAATTTTCTAATATATTTGTTTGTATATTATTAATAGAACTTAATGGAGATAATTTATTAATATAATCTGCATATGATTTATTAATATTATTTAATCTACAATTATGTTCTGGACAATATTCATTTGGGAAATCATAAATTTCTTCTTTTTTATTTATAGTTTCAGATGATTTACTATTATAATCTAAATTATAATTATTTATTTTTTCTGATATTTCATTTATATTAATTTCATCTGTTTCATCTTTTCTATTATCATCTGGAAAATTATATATTTCTTCTTTTTTATTTATAGTTTCAGATGATTTACTATTATAATCTAGATTATAATTACTTATTTTTTCTGATATTTCTTTTTTTTGTGCTTCAATTTGTAATTGTTGTAAAGCTAATATTTTATTTGCTTGTTCTTTTTGAGATAAAGAATTTACCATATTTTCAGTATTTTTTATATCCAATTTATTCAAATTTATTAAAAATAATAAAAATGCTATCATTGCCAATAATGATAGTTCAAAATCAATATATGTTAATATTACTATTAACAATAATAGTATTATTTTAATATAAATTTTATTTAAATATCGTATCCATTTACCATAAATAAATGGTGATATTAATATATAAATAAAAATAATTATCTTACTCCAAAATATAATATTTAATTTTGTTTTATTCATTACTATTAATATATCTGAATATTTTTAATTCTTTTTCTAGATTTTTTATTTTTTCTTGATAAATTATATTACTATAAGTTGGATTATCTTCAATTATTCTATTTAGTAATTTATTTATATAATTAAAAGTATAATTATTATTTAAAGTAAATAATTCAGTTTGTTTTTTATTATTAATTTTTATTTTTCTATGTAAATTTCTTATTAATAATTCCTTTTCAAATATGTCTTCAACTACTTCTTTATTATCTGTTATTTTAATCAATTTCATTTCAAAATTATCAAAGTTTTTTCTATGTACATTAAACTCTCTTTCAAATACTTTTCCACTTATACCATATTTATAAATTTCTTCATTATTAATTATTCCAACACGAGCTACATAAATTACATTTTTATTATTAAATTTATATAAATCATTATTTTTATAAAATGATTTTGGTAATACTTTTGATGTGTTTAACATTATTATGTAAAATTACTAGTATTTTAAAATATTTACTTGAAAAATAAAATATTTTTATTATAATCAATTTTTTTATTTATTTAGATTTTAAAATATTATTTTTCATAAAATTTTATATTTGATTTTGTTAATTCTATAATATTTTCTGGAATATTTTCCATTTTTAATAATTCTTTACACGCTTCATAACCTTCTTTTTTATATATAGTATAATATGCAACTATTGATAATTCAAATAATATTTTATATTTATAAATTTCATATTCAATAAATAACTTATCATTTTCTGGATATTTTATATTTTTTGCCATATTTAAAAATAAATAAGATTGATTATACAATCTATTATCTGAATAAAATTTTCCAAGATAATATAAAGGTTCTGCACGTTGAGGTCTATATTCATATGCATTTAATAACCAAGTAAATATATCAATCCTATTTTCTGATAATCTACCTATCATTAACATACTATAAAATTTTTCTTCATCCCATGAATCTGATATAACATTCATTCTATAATATTCTATTGCTAGTAAATTATTACCTATATCACGATAACTTTGTGCTAAATAAAACATATATCTTGAATTATCTGGTTCATCAAGTAAACCCTGAGTTAATAATTTTATATCACGTTCAAATTTAGTATCTTTACATCCACCATCTTCATGATCTATTATGATTAAATTTAATATTTTATTAGAAACTATTTCATTATCATTTTTATCAAGACATTCCCAAAATTCATGAGTGCATCCAATACATTTAAATTGTTTATCTAATCTTAATAATCTTATATTTGAATAATTAATCATATTATTTTTCTGTTCAATCATATATAGTATTTCAGTTAGTTGTTTTGGTTTAAATGTTTTATCTATAATTAATTCCATATCTGCATCAAGTAAAAGACAATAGGTATTTTTCAATTTATATTTTAATTTTTTTGCTGTTTCTATACAATTATTAAATGATTTTGTTCTATCTATACCAAAATTCTCAAATACTTGTTCATAAATAAAAATATTTTTAAATTCTTTCAATTTACAATATTCTTTTATTTTATCTTGTGTTCCATCAGTTGAACCTGTATCAGTAATGCTTATAGCATTAACAATTGGTAATACACTATCTAATAATCTTGTAATTATTTTAGATTCATTTTTTACTATCATACATAATATAATTTTTGTACTCATAATTAAATAATAATGTTATTATTAAAATAAAAAATAAACATAATATAAATTATACTAATAAATAATTATAAATATATTTATTTTTCAACAGCAATATAGTCAAATGGACATTTCATCTTGCTTTTAAAACATGATGCTAAATTATTATATTCGTTTTTAAATAAATTATAAATATTATAAATACTTTTAATTGATTGATCAATATTCTCAACTGTATTTGATTCACAAAGAGTGGTAATTTGATCTCTAATTGATATATTGTAAGCCTGTTTCATAATATAAAGTTCGTTTTTAAAAGTATAATCTTTGTCACGCTTATGAAGCAGTTGTTTCCACCTATTTTCATCAATTTCATTATTTAAGAATTTAATCCTTAAATCCAAATTTGATTTTGGATCAACACGAACATTATATCTCCATTCATTAATTTTTCGCCATTGTGCAATCAATAAATCTTCAAATTCTTTTGTGAATAACAATGGTGCTGTTTTTTTTAATCTTTGAATATGATTAATTGGATTTACTTGCTGACATTGATTTCTTACTGGTGGAAGTACTCCCCCATTTCTTCTTACATAATCATAATAATCAGTTGCATGAATTGCTCCTATTTCAATTTTCTGTGTATTCCAATTCCATGCTGTTTTACACACCATACACCATACTTGACTACAACCTTCTGTTTTACGACTTGATGCACCACATTTTGGACAAGTTTTACATTCTTTTTTGATTAATTCTACACTTGCAACATCATCATCCTTACAAACATGTTCATTTTCATCATCAATTGGAATATAACATTTTTTACAGATTTTTATTTCACAAATCGTACATTTATAATCTGAAAATATAAATCCTTTACATTTCCCAACTGGACATGGGCAAACAACAATTTTAGTTTTATCTTTTTGTATTTTATTTGATGTACTTGCAGTATTAGCTGCATTATCATCATAATCAATATCTCTTTCAATCCTATATTGTTCTTGTAAATTATCTGCAATTTTTGTTTTCAGATCTTTAATTTTAACATTTAATATTGCTAGTTCTTCTTGCATCTTAGTTTCTAATTTTTTTAATGTAATTATTCTAGATGTATCTGGTAATTTTGCTTTTTCTTGACCTATCAACATTTGTTCACGTTGTTCTCTTAATTTATTAAATACAATTGTTTTTGGTAGGGATCTTATCAAAAAATTACGATCCCATGGATGTTTACATAACATACATCTTACTTCACCTGTCAAAGTCTTAACAAAACAAACAACACATTCATGACATACTGATTTATTACAATTCGAACAAGTAATTAATTTCTTTGTTGATTTGTCTTCACAACAGATTGGACAAGACATTGTTAATGATAATATACTTTTATATTCTTTGATATTCTTTGTACTATTTTAATTATCTATTCAAATTTTTATATGAACATATTATATCCTGTAAAAAATTTATTTTATCTTTTAATTTTTTTTTAAATAAAATCATATTATTGTTATAATTAAATTCTAAATTAATTATAATATTCTCTAACTCAACTATATTCTTTTTAAGCATTATTATATTTTTTTCTAATAATATTATTTTTTTTGAATCATTTATTGTTTTATTTATAAATTTATTTATTAAGAAACCAAAAAATAAACATCCAGTTCCTGTAAATATAAAATCTATATATAACATAATTTATAAATTATTACGATTATTTATTTATATATATTAAATAATCAGTAATAAATTTATCTAATATTTCTCTTGTAACATGTTGCATACAAATAATATGTGCATTATCCTTTTCAATTGCCAATTGATATTTATCACAAATTAATTTATTTGGTTTAGGAAATATTACTGTAAAACTATTGATATTTTTCCATGAATTAGGTATATTAGATACCAAATAATCAGCATTATTTATACATGTTTCAACTTCCTTTTTAAAATCTTCATGTGATTTTTTTTCTAATATATGTTTGATAAATATAGGTGCATGCCCATTTCTACTTGATGTTATAGTACAGTCATCAGATGCTATATATTCAATATTATTTTTTAATCTTGCAATACTTAAAAAATCTTTTTCCATTAAGAAAATTGAACATGGAAATGGAATACCAAGAAATTTATGTAAACTTATACACATTGAATTAATATGTTTTTTAAAAGAAATATCATTTTCCATAAAACACAATGGAAATCCCATTAATGCTGCATCACAATGTATATAAATATTATTTTTATTAATATTATATTTTTCAAGAATATCATGAATTTTATTTGGATTATCAAAAGCACATTTAATTGTTGTTCCTAAATTTAAATTAATTAATACATCTTTATTTAAATTTAATAATAATTGTTCTTCAAAATCTTCATAATTTATTTCACCATTTTCATAACTTTTAATTAAACATAAATTTAATTTTAAAATTCTTGCTATCTTGAAAATAGAATAATGTGAATCTTCAGATGTATAAAATACAGTATTATCACTTAATGATTCTCTACCTATATATAATCCTTGCATATTTGATTCTGTTCCTCCAGATGTTAAATATGAAAAAATACTATCTTTATCTAAACCCCATAAATCTGCAAAATATTTAATAATTTCAATTTCAATATCTTTAGTATTTGTTTTATATATTCCTAAAATATATGGAGAACCAACATTATTAATAGGTATATTTAAAATATTTACAATTTCTGAAAAATCATAACTATTATTTAATGGATATCCAATACATGTTTTAAGATTATTAGACAACTTGGTTGCTAGCACTTCTAAATCCATAATATACTTTTATTATAAAATTCTTTTAAATATTTTAAATTAACATTTTAATACCACTATAAATTTACTTTAAAGTATTCTCAGAACGGCTAAACTATTAATTTCTTTTAAAATAATAATAAAAAATTAAGTTATTTTATTTTTGAAATATTTTTTATAAATTCTTTAATTTTATTATTAATCAAAAGAATTTAAAAAATATACTATATTCTGACTATCATTCTTATTAAAAATATATTTTTTTTACTGTAAAAAACTATATTATTTATTACCATAATTAATATTTATTAATATTTTTTTATATATAAAAATAATTTTAAATTATTAAATCATTAGATATTTAAAAATAATAAAAATATTCTTACATATAATTTATTTAAAAAATTTAATATTTATTACCACTTTAATAATACAAAATATTCCAGTATATATTATATTTTGATTTAATAATATTATATACTGACATAGGTAATAAACCTTAATTCTTTTGATTCTATATAAATTATCTAAAAAGTTTTTGTTTTAAAACTTTTAGATATATATTTTTTCAGTTTTTTTGTATCGGTTCTTTTATTAAATAATTCTTTATCATATATATCATTATCATATTCTATTGAATAATTAGGATATATAGTAATAGGTAATGGTATATTTGGAAGATGTTTTATTAATTAAATAATTTATAACTTAATATTAAATTATGGATTTTTCTACTATTAAACCACAACCACAAAAACAAAAAAAAGACGATAAAAACAACAACAACAACAACAATAACAACAATAACAACAACATCAAAAAAATATATAATAAAAACAACAATAACAACAACATCAAAAAAATATATAATAAAAACAACAATAACAACAACAAAAAACAAGAACAACAACTACAAATACAACAACTAAAAATACTATTAGAAATAATACAACAATTACTACTACAACAATCATCACAACAACAAAAAATATTACAGAATAACAATAAACTAACTAAATTATCACCTATAATAAATAATAAACCAAGAACAAATTCATTATTAAATACAAATTCATTATTGAATACAAAATCAAATAATTCAAATACATGTATATATAATTATAAAAATAAAAATGAAATTGATATTTATCATATTATTCACGAAAATAAAGAAAATAAAGAAAATAAAGAAAATAAAGAAAATAAAGAGATGAAATTTTTTAAAAATAATAATTATACTTATAATAAAATTAGTATTGATGAAAATAATTATATTACACCTTTGAATAATATATTTAAATGCGATAACGATAAAAATATTTTAATATTTTGTTCATCTATTAATTACAATATATCTGAAATCATGAATAAATTTTTAACAGAAAATATTAATAAAAGATTATTAAATATTACTATAATTCATGAAACCAATGATTTTGATAAAGTTATATATATGGTATATGATAAATCGAAATTAAACAAAATTAGAAAAATTGCAAATGTATTTGATAAAAAATATATAAAATTAAATAAAAAAAATATTGAATATACATTTGTAAGATTAAATAAAATTAATTTTACATATCAGCAAGAAAAAGAAAATAAAATTTATTTTTATCAATTTAGAGAAATTAATGAAATTAATGAAAATAATGAAAATAATGTAATTGAAGATTTATGGTGGTTTAAATGGTATTATAATGTACCACCGTGTGCAAATGGAAGATTAATCCAGACATTAAGTACATGTTGGTTTAATTCTATTATTAATTCATTAATTTTATCACCTATTATTAAAAAATTATTAATAGATAAATGGGATAAACTTTCTCAAGAAGATAAAATTAAATATTCAATAATTGATATGTCACAGACATGTTTATCAAAATTACGATTTAAAGATATGATATATGTATTAATTTATAATTTACTAATTAAAAATACTAGATTATCATATTTACAAAATGATGTTTCATCAGTAATGGCTACTAGAGTTATATCAGCAATTAACCCTAATGGAAAATATAATACAGTTAATGTAGAAGAATCATTAAAAATAAATGCAAAAAATTTTGAAAAAATTGATTTAAATTCTATTGGTAATATAAGAGGTCAAATAGTAACTGATGCAATACAATTTATATTAACTACAATTTTTAAAAAAAAAGAATTTATTTTTATAGAAATTGATAAAGAAAATAATAAATATGAAGATAAATTAAACATTGATCTAAAAAATAGAGATCATGTCAAAATTATTTGTTTATTGAATAGACATGATGTAAGGATAATATCACAAATGCCAGAAATATTAAATGTAACTGCAGGTAATATTTTAAAAAATTATACTTTAACATCAGCAGGTATAAGTATTAATATTAAGATTAAGTCTGGTGATAGTAGACATGCTATAATGTGTTTTTATTGTAATAATAAACCATATATATTTGATTCAAATGGAATTATAATACAAGAAGATTGGAGAATAAGACAAATACCTAATTATTTAAAAGAAGCAAACAATAAATATAGTGCTAACTCATATTTTCATACATTTGACTATTGTTTATATGTAAATAATGATTTATTTACAAAAAAAACTATATAAAAACTATATAAAGATAAAATTTGAATATATAATATTTATAGAGTACTTAATACTAATTATTTATATACTAATAATGACTGAATCATATCTTAGTTCTCGTGGATACGTCATTTTTAAAAAATCTTTTCCATTAGAAAAAATTATTTCTATTAAAGAAGAATTAACTGTTAAACCGCGAGAAGTACCAGGATATGGTTCTGAATCACAATCATTTCAAACATTTTTAGAGAGCGAAAATAAGCTCTATTTACCTAAATATTGGGCTTTACAAAAATTTGGCGTTCCTAAATTAAATAAAATTCCAGAAGGTGAAGATATTGATTTAGAATTTAATGGTGTTCTGAGAGATGAACAAGAAATACATGTAAATAATGTTTTAAAAGCTTGTTATAATCCATTAATGCAAGGATTAATACTAAATATTGCGTGCGCAGGAGGTAAATGTTTAGCAAAAAATACAGAAATTATAATGTATGATGGAACTATTAAATATGTACAAGATATTAAAATTGGTGATTTTATTATGGGAGATGATTCAAATCCTAGATATGTTATAAGTACTTGTAAAGGTCATGAACAAATGTATAAAATTAAACTAGAAAATGGTGATTCATTTGTAGTAAATGAAAGTCATATATTATCTTTAAAATATAAAGGTAATCAAATAATTGATATTTCAATTTCTGAATATTTACAACTTGATCCAAATGAGAGAGAAAAGCTTTTTGCATATAAAGTTCCTATTCATTTTAAAGAAAAACATATTGATCATGATCCATATTTAATTGGATCTTCTTTTCCAAAAAATATTCCTATGGATTATAAAATTAATATTAAAAAAGTAAGATTGGGTGTATTAGCTGGATTTATTGATATGAGAGCTACTTATAATGAAAAGAAAAATATTTATATTATAACTGAGAATACTTTAGATAGAATTAAAGATATTCAATTTATTGCAAGATCACTAGGATTTATATGTAATTATAAAAAGTTTTCGAAAGATAAATTTAAATGTATTATTTCTGGTAAAGGTTTAAATGATATTCCTGTTAGAAATCCAAATAAAAAATGTTATGCTATGACAATTCCAGAATATAATAAATTAATTTTTAAATTTAAAGTTGAAAAATTAAAAGCTAATGAATATTATGGTTTTGAAATTGATGGTAATAGAAGATTTGTAATAGGTGATTTTACAATTACTCATAATACAGTTTGTGCTATTAATATTATCTGTCAACTAAAGAAAAAAACATTGATTGTTGTTCATAAGGAATTTTTATTAAATCAATGGATCGAAAGAATAAATCAATTTACATCGAATGCTAAAATTGGTAGAATTCAAGGAAAAATTATTGATATTGAGAATAAGGATATAGTGATAGGTATGTTACAAAGTTTGTCAATGAAAGAATATGATAGTAAAATGTTTGAATCATTGGGAACTGTAATTTTTGATGAATGCCACCATTTATCAGCGCAAACTTTTTCAAATGTATTGAAAAAATTTAATACTAAGTATATGATTGGGCTATCAGCTACTCCTACTAGAAAGGATGGTCTTACTAAAATATTTATTAATAGTATTGGACCTATATGTTATAAAACATCTACAAAGAAGAATAAAGATGAAGTTCATGTTAAAGTATTAAATTTTACTTCAAATAATAAACAATATTTAGAACAACCTGTACTTTGGAATAAAAAACCTAATATTTCAAGGATGTTAAATAATATTTGTGAATGTCAAGAAAGAATTGATTTTATTGTAGAAGAAATTAAAAATATATTTAAAAATGAACCAAATAGAAGAATTCTATTATTAAGTGATAGAATTAATCATTTAAAAGGTATTAATGAATCATTAAAAAAACATAATTTACATTCTTCATTCTATATTGGTGGAATGAAAGAAATTCAATTAAAAAACTCGGAAGAAAGTCAAATTATATTAGCTTCAAATAGTTTTGCAGCAGAAGGTCTTGATATTAAAGGTTTAGATACTTTAATTATAGCTAGCCCTAAATCAGATGTAGTTCAAGCAACTGGTCGTATTTTAAGAGATAAAATAGAGGATAGAAAACATATTCCACTTATTATTGATATAGTTGATACTGAATTTCAAATATTTAATAATCAGTTTAAGAAACGTCTAACTTATTATAATAAAAAGAAATATTCAATTATTGAAAATAATTTTAAAGAAATCAAAACTGAAATTGAATTACCTAAAAATCAATGTTTAATTTCAGATTGAATAATAATCTATAATATTAAACTTATTATAATTATTTTTATTAATATAATTCCATGTTATATATAATGGATATTTATTACACTTTCGTTTATAAATAAAATATCCAAAATTTTCTAAATTATCTTTTTCATTATTACTTAATAATTCATCATAAATTGTCCCTGAATAATTTGATTTTTTAAACTATGTAATCTCTTTTAATTTAAGAAATTTAAATTGATTTTCTTCAATTTTAAGACACCAATTTCTCATTTTTTGTTCATTTATTTTTTGATTTAACATCATACATTTTTTTATTAAATATTCTCTTTTATTTGGAATTAAACTAATTAATTCATTTTTTAATTTTATTTTTAATTGTTTTAAATCTTCATCATTTAAATCCCATGGTGAAAAATCTAAAATATCTGGTAATTGTATAGTATCCATTAATTATATTTTTAAAATAATGTTTAAATAATTACTATTTAATATCGATTTAATCATTAAAATTTAATATAAAATTTGATAATCAAAAATATTTAAAAAGGTAATTCATTTTTATTAATCACTATAATGACATTTAATAATGATCTACCACTTGATATTATTAGAAAAATAATAAAAGAAGCAGAATTAGATATTGATACACGATTAAATTTGCGAGTAAAACCAAGTAAAATAAAAAATTGTCATAATATATCATTTTATGAAAAATTAAATGAAATAAATATTCGTAGAGAAAAAGCATGGATTAATCATAAAAAAAATCATAAAATATATAATGAAATTTGTGGATCTGCTTTAGAATATTTTAAATCTCCTTCAATTGATATTGGAACTCGTAAAAGTATGCATTTGTCATTTACATTTTGGTATATAGATAATGAATTAAGACTATCAATTGAAGCAAATGAAGTTATATTACAAGATCCACAAGATCCATTAGCACACCTTTTACCACCAGATAGTGCAGAATTATTTGTTAGAAGATCAAAATGTTATTTAGTACATTTAGGTATTGAATGTTCAAAAATTTTTGATGATGATGATGATTATTAGATTAAATTTTTTTACACTATATTATATTTTAAAAAATATTTAAAACTATTATAAAATATAACAATAAAATGAATAATTCTAAAAATGAATTTAATAATATAGTACAAAAATCACTATTAGAAGAAAAAGATAATGAAATTAAATTATTAAAGAATATTATAATCGAAAAAGATAAAGAAATCGAAGAATTATATCAAGAAATTGAAACATTAAATGGTTTTATTACATCATCAAAAAAAGGAATAATAAATATTGAAGTATTATTAAATGATTTTTTTAAAAGTATGACTATGCACAATAAAATTGAAAAACATATTTCAAATATAAATAATAAATTAAATAATTTTGAATCTGAAGATATTAGTTATATTTATGAAGATAAAAGTTTTTTAAATACTATAATAAAGAATTTGCCAATATCAATTTCAGTATTAATAGGAAATATATATAGAAATGATAATCATCCTGAAAATATAACAATTAAAACAAAAAATTATAAGGAAAAACAAATGTTAATATATAAAAATGATAATTGGATAATAATGAATACTGATGATGCAATATCTATTATTATTGAAAAAATTAAAAATATATTATTAAAACATTATTATGAAAATAAAGAAATTGAATTAGATAATAAATCTATAGAAACATTTCTATTATCTTTATCATTTGATAATAAAAATCTTAAAAATTATAAAAGAGTATTTAATTCAATTAAATCAGTATTAAGATAAATATCCAAATATTTTATAATAAAATAAATATTATTTTATTATAAAATATTTAATAAAATTCATAAAGTTTGTATAAAAAGTATTTTAGAAATAGAAATTCTCCCCCCCCCTTATTTTTACCATTACCATAATTATAACTTAATTGCTTATTTTTTATTTTTTATTACTAATATGTGTATATAAATAAAAAAATTAAGCATAAAAATATTTGACTTAATTTCTTATTTTTATATTTTAAGCAATTAAGTTAATTATAAAATTATACAAAATAAAATATTTTAATTACCATAATAAGTATAAAAAAATAAAAAATAAGCAATTAAGTTATAATTATGGTAATGGTAAAAATAAGGGGGGGGGAGAATTTCTATTTCTAAAATACTTTTTATACAAACTTTATGAATTTTATAAAATATTATTGGAATTAAATTTTCCAATAAAAAAATATAATATTTATATAATTTTAATTAAATATAAATTGATATAAAGTTTTTATAATTATTTATTAATAATGTATTCTTGTGAAAGATGTGGTTATATATCAGATAGATTAAGTAATTTAAAGAATCATTTAAGTAAAGTAAATATATGTAGAGATAAATTAAATTCTGGGAAATCTGTAGATGAATTAATATATGAATTATCAAAATCAAAACAAAAACAAACAATTATAGAAATTTTAGATGAAAAAAATAAAATTATTAAATCATTAAGTGAAGAAAATAAAAAATTAAGTGAAGAAAATAAAAAACTTAATAATCGTGTAGAAGAATTAGAGAAAAAAATAACAAATAATATTGAAATACATGGAAATAATAATTCTGCAATTAATAATAATATAAATATAGTATTAAACTTTGGTTCAGAAAATATTAAATATATAGAAGATGATAAAGAATTTCTAAATAAATTATTTAAAAATTTATCATCTAGCATGCCTAAATTAACTGAAGCAATTTATTGTAATGATTTACATCCTGAAAATAAAACAGTTAAAATAAGAAATTTTAAAGAAAATCAATTATTAATACATACAGATGGTAAATGGGTAAATAGAAGTGCAAATGATGTTATTCCAGATATGATACATAAACAAAAAAATATATTAACAAGACATTATTTTGATTCACCAGAATTAAAAAGAGAAGATATTGAAGAATTGAATAATAGTAATAATGATTATTTAATATCTTTAATTGATGAGGATCATAAAAATAATAAAAAAGCATTTTCAAGCATTAAAAGTATTATTAGAAATTAATAATTTTAAAATATTTATCTGAATATTATACCAACATATAAAAAATATATATAAAAAATATAAATTATATAATAATACAGTCTTCAAAAATAAAATTCAGCAAGTTTTTCAGTCTCAAAAAATTGAATGGCAAAAAATAATTTATAGAATATTTTTTAAATATATTACAAAATATTTATTTATTAATAAAATTATTTGGATTTTTATCATTATTTTATTTTATATTTTTTTATAAAATTTGATAAAATTCGATAAAATTTGATTCATAATTTATAATATTATTATTTTGATAAAAACTATAAAATGGAACAAGTACTATCAATTCATGTTATGAATATTCTTACAAATACTGATCAAGTATGTTTAAAAACTGCATTCAAACTTAGTTTTGCACTTGGTAAAGAACAATTAAATATATTTATAAAAAATCATACTAATAAATTAGAAGTTGGTACTATTATTTATGTAAATGAAAGGATTTATGAAGACCAAGATGATCAAAAAAATTGTCATGAATTTCCGATATTACCTGAAATTTATAAAACAGATGATGGAAATATAGAATCTATTAATCATTCCTTTTCATCTTGGTTCAGAATTAGTAAAATTAAATATAATAAATATAACATTGAATGTGAATATGATGATATAAAACGTGAAGAAATTATAAATATGAAAGATAAAAAAATAACATATAAACCAAATTTTTCAGAAATATCGAAAACTAATTCTAATTCATGGATTAATATTTATTCAAAATATAAAAAAACTAATAATTATCCAAAAGGTTATAAATTTAATGGATGCTTTATTTTATGTTGTTGGCATGTTAATTTAGAATTATATATTTATGATATTAATAATAAAGATGGTATTACATTTGATTATATTGAAAAGAAATATGAAAATTAAAATTTGAATTTTTTATTTTTATTTAAATAAAAACAATTTAGTATAATTAATAAAAATGACAATAGTTTATGAATATAACCAAGATGGTGAAATAATAAATTATGAAATAAATGATTATTTTATACAAAATATTCCAAGAATATTTAGAAAATATAGTGAAAATAGAGTAGAATTTGAAATATGTAAATTATTAAAAGAAAATCCACATCCAAAATGTGTAAATATATATAAAATATTTGGTAGTTATATTGATATGGAATATGTAAATACAATATCAATATATAAAAAAAATATTCATTATGATCAAATATTTTCAGATGTTGAAAGAGCTATTGAATATTTAAATAAAAATAATATAGTTTACATTGATATTAAATTAGATAATATAGGATATAATTTAAAAGATAAAATATATAAAATATTTGATTTTAATATGTCAGGAATTGTAGATAAATTAGATAATTATAAATGGTTATTTAAACCAGATAGTGGATATTTATATAGAAAATATTATGAAAATAATAAAAGAGAAAATGTAAATTTATTTGATATAGATAGATATGCATTAGAATATTTTAAAAAAACAGATTTAAAATAAAATAAAATAAAATAAAATAAAATAAAAATAAAATGTCGATATCAATGTCAGTAGTTGGTAATTTCCTTAATAAAACAAAACCATATAAAATGAGTGATTTTACAGGAACTTATCCTATTAGTTTGAATTCATATTCATATGCAAACATAAATTTTACATTTACAAATATGAATGCAACTGGTGCAAATGGACCATCAAGTATAACTTATAATTCTGGTACAACTGGATATAATTATATAGGAAATATAACATTAACTGCTGGAATACAATATTGGAATGTACCAATAACTGGAATATATAGTTTTACATTAGCGGGTGCAGGTAATAGTAGGTATCATTTTAATGTTGGATATTATATTAATTATTTTTCATATGGTGCTGTTGGAAAAACAAAACTATCATTAACAAAAAACCATATAATTGCTATTTTAGTTGGGCAACAAGGAACACATTCTGGTAGTAGAGGAGGTGGTAATGGAGGTACTTTTATTTATAATACAACTACATCAACTATTTTAGCAGTTAGTGGAGGAGCAGGTGGTATAGCAAATGAATATGTAGGTGCAACTGGAACAGGAACATCAAATGATCCTTATTTAAATGGTAGAGGTCAAGGTATAAATGGACAAACAATATCTAATGGGACTGCTGCACAAGGTATACATGCTGGAAGTGCTGGAACGAGTGGAAATGGTGGAGGAGCACAAACACAAGGATATGGTGGTATGGGTGGAGCAGGATATTCTGGTAATGGACTTGTAAATACTGCTAACGGTGATACTTCAATTTCTGCAAAGTCATTTTTAAATGGAGGAACTGGAGGTCTGAATGGTGTAGGTCCAGGGGGTTTTGGTGGTGGAGGAGCCGCAGGTACAGCTGGAGGTGCAGGTGCAGGAGGAGGTGGTGGTTATTCTGGTGGTGGAGGAGGTGCTAATGTTGGATCAGGTAATGGAGGAGGAGGTGGTGGCTCATATACATCTACAATATGGGATTCAATATCTGCCACAAATATTGGAAATGGATATGTTAATGTAATTATATTATCTGCTACATAATAAGTTTATTAATTTTTTTTATATATCATTTGAAATATTTTTATATAATTCAAGAATATTAGTTGTATCAAGAAATTCTCTCTGTGAACCGAAAGCATAGTGTACACATAATATATTACCAATTATTATATTTTTTAGATTAGCATATTTAGGATAATCTGACGATAAAAATTGTTCTTCATCTTCATCTACGTCTATATTTATAAAATCTTTACCATAAAAAGCAAGGGCATTTATAGATATTCTTTCATTATTAAGAGCTATCCATGATTTAAAATCATACCAATCTTCATTTTTTTTATTAATTATACTTGAAATAAATTGTTTATGTAATTCATAACATATTTCAGGATTTTTCCAACCATTACCCATACAATCATATTCTATAATTTCTTTATTGTAATTAAAAACTCCAGTTCTTTGATGTAAATGAGTTATTATAGCATTATTTATAATATTAGCATATACGAAAAAATATTTATCATCATATTGTAATCTTGCATTATATAATTTTTTAATAAATGTAGGTTCTAAATATACAATATCATCATCTAATCTTATATATATAGTTGATGGATCTCTTGTGTAATCAAAAAATTTATGAATATTTTTCCATTCTAAAGATGGATCCGAATTAGGATGTTCAATTACTTTAATCCAACTATAATTATTAGCTAAATTTTTAATATATAATATATCATCTACATTTAATGTATTGAGCCATAAATGCCACTCATTAAAATCATTTTTTTGTTTTTCTAAATATTTAACTAATATTTCAAGATATTGCTTTCTACCTGCAGGAGTAAATATAATACATTTATATTTTATATTATTAAAGTTCTCATTAATATTAGATTGTTTATAATTTTTATTTGAATATATAGTAACTATTATTACAAAAAATAATATTAATAAACAAATAATATTAATAAACAAATATTTATTTTTATTTGTCCTTTTCATTTATTATAATTAATAATTATATAAATAAATTATTTCAGTCATCATAAATATAATAGTTAATTTATATATTGATCTAGCTGTTTGACTTCTGTGTTATATCACCATATGGTGAAATAAAGTATTTACAAAAAATATAAACGAAAAAACATAAATAATATTTTTATTTTTTCTGGATTAATAGTAACAAAATGACTAGAATTTCTGCAAAAAATTAATAATTAAAATGGTATTAATTAAAAATAATAAATAAATATATAAAAATTAAATTTTTATAACTTCATAATAAAAAAATGATTCAAATTTAATTGATTAAAGAAGTTTAATATTAAGTAGAAATTATACCTCCTAGATTATTATATGAACAACAAACATAATTATCATTATCATTTATAATAATATCATATACATTATTTTTATCATGTTGATCATTATTTTTTATATTTTCAATATTTTTAATAATTACATAACTCCATGTCCAATGTTTTGTAAAAGTAATATCATAATAATATAAAATTTCATCACCAATATTTAAATTATTTACAGAAATAATTTTTTTATTCGAATAAAATTCATGATTATTAGTACATATAATTTCAACATTTTTTGTACAAGTTACTTTTACAACGATACTTTTACAAGGATTTTTTTTTATAAATTGAATATTTTTATATTCAAAATTATTTTTAGCTTTATTAAACGATAAAACAAAAGGATAATTATTTTTTTGAAATCTAATAATATTAAATAATTCACCAATCATAATAGGTCCATTATCAGTAATAACATATTGAGAATATGTTAAACCATTATATTTTTTTATAGAACAATTATGAATAACTGTAAAATCTTCTAATAAATATTTTTTATTTCCATCCAATTCAAAATTAATATAATTTCCAATTCCTAAAGGTTCAATTGTTATAATTGATTTAGTATTAGTTTTTTTACTTGAAATACCTTTATTATTTTCATTTCTAACTGGAATACTTTCTAAATTATGACCATTAATAAATACAGTATAATGTTTACCACTATGAATATAACTAGAAAATCCTAAAGATCTAGCAATAAATACAGTATCAATTGCAATTTCTCTATATTTTTTTTCAAATATTAAAATATACTTTTTACATGCTTTATTATAATAACCTTTGTAATCAATTAAACCAGCTAAGAATTCTAATCTGATATCAACTGAGTTGCATTTATAATTTTCAGAAATATTTCTTAAAGTAAATATATATTTATTTCCCATTGTATAAGGATCTAAAAACACTTTTTTTGGTTTAAAATTTATTGCAACTTTATATCCATATAATAAATTATTATTTCCATTATTAATTTGTAATAAATATAAATAATTTTGTAATGGAATATCAATATTTTCTGAAGTATCACACCATTTTAATGATAATATAGAATTTTCATTTACAATATATGAATTGCCTCTAGATTGATGAATTTTATAAATTTTTCCTTGAAGTCTAGAAATATTTAAAACTTTTCTAGGTTTTGAATCATCTCCCATTAATAGATCACCAATTTTTATATTTTTTTCATTTTTTATAGATCCATCAAACATTAATAAATTATTATTCATCTTAAATTGAAACTAATATATTTATATATACCTTCTTATTTATATTATTTCAATTTTTTTATTTTTAAATACTATTCATACTAAATAGTATTTATAAAAATAAAATTGATCTATATTATTTTTAAAAACATCATTAGAGATGGATTAATAAAAAAATTATCTAATTATTTATTAAATCATATAATGTTATCATTATCAATAGGAATAAAGAACTCTATATTAATAATATTAATAATTCTTATAGTACATTTTATATTTAAAAATATAATATTAGAAAGAGGTTCTAGAGGTGAAAAAATATGTAAACAAGAAACAGAAAAATTTGATCAAAATTTTTTAAATAAACAAGATTCAAATAGTTGTAAATCAATGAATATAATAAAACAAAATATTGAAAAAAACCAAAATATTGAAAAAAATCAAAATGATGAAATGTTGAAATATATTTTAGGAAATGATAATTTTAATGGAAATTTAAATGATGATTCAGAAGATTTAAATAATTATTTTAAAGATGATATTGTATCAATAGATGTTAAACAATTAGAAAAAGAATATAACGATATTAATACAAACTGTAGATTAAAAGCAGATGATAATAATTTACCTATTTCGAATAGTTGCGATTCAAATATAAATAAATTAAAAAATATAGTAATACTTAAAGAATATGAAAATGAAAAACCGATAAATGGAGGAGATGATGGAATTAATCCATTTGATAAATTAGATTTAGATTTTCAAAGTTTAGAATAAAAATTTTATTTTAATAAAGTTTTCTATAAAAACTCTTTATTTATAAAATACTTTTGAATTTTATAATTTCCCCCTACTATATTTTTTTTGTTAAAAGTATGTATATTTTATATATTTTAATAATTCTATAAATTATATATAATAGATTAAAAGAATTTATTTTTGTTACGAATCAAAAGAATTAAGGTTTATTACCTATGTCAGTATATAATATTATTAAATCAAAATACAATATATACTTGAATATCTTGTATTATTAAACTGGTAATAAATATTAAATTTTTTTAATAAATTATATGTAAGAATATTTTTATTATTTTTAAATATCTAATGATTTAATAATTTTAAATTATTTTTGTATACATAAAAATATTAATAAATATTAATTATGATAATAAATAATATTTTTTTACAGTAATAAAAATAATAGACTGAATTTAGTATAATTCCTTAATTCTTTTGTCTCGATATAATTTAGAAGATTAAATCATATAACAAAAATAAATTCTTTTAATTTTTTAAATAACTCTTAAAAAAATTCAAGAATTAGATAAAAATGAAATTAAACCAATTGCAGAAAGATTTACAATTAATGTTGGAAGAATTTAGAAATGATAAAAATTCTTTAATTACGCAAGAATAAAATAATTCATAAAAAACTTTAAATCAAGAATCAAACAAATAAAAAAAATAAATAAATAAATAGATAAAATTTGAAATTTATTTAAACAATAAAAACAAATAATATAATAGAACAATGGTTCAAATTGGAGAAATTAGTTTTTGTAATAAGATAGCTTTTAATATTAAATCAGATGAAACAAAAAAATATCTATTAAATCATTTGGAAAATAAATATAATTTAAAAATTATTACAAAACATTTTGAAAAGTTTGAACCTAGAGTTATGCCAATATTAAATAATAATCCACATATGATATGTATTCGAAGTAACGGCAATCCATATTTTTTGTATTTAACAAAAATTAATTTTGTTAATTATTGTATATTTATTGACAAAAAAATTCAACAAGGTTATTTCTATCCAAGAATGATCATATCTAATTATCATTTTGATGATTCACTTTTTTGTGATACAGTATTTGATGGAGAAATGATTCAAAATAAAGATAAATGGGTATTTTTAATAAATGATTTAATTGTATATAAAGGATCATATTTAAATGAGCAAAATTTAGTTAAAAGACTAAATACATTATATTCTATGTTACAAGTAGATTTTATTCCAGATATTATGGATGTAAGTAGAATACAGGTTAAAAAATATTTTAAATATTATGATATTAATAAAATAATTAATGAATATATACCAAATTTAGATTATACTTGTAGAGGATTATATTTTAAACCATTATTTTTAAAATTTAAAGATATTTTGGTAAATTTTGATGATAATTTAATTAAGAAAGTAAATAGAGAAAAATTTAAGAATGTAAAGAATTTCCTATTATTAAATGATAAAGAAATTAGTTCAAAATCAGATTCTAGTTCAGTTGATGAAAATCCAACCCAAGAAAAAATAAATAGTATATGTTATCAAACTCAAACTCAATCGTTTGAGTTTGATAACAATCAAAATAATAAAAATGAAAAAGATAATAAAACTTTTAGTGTTAGAAAAACGAATAACCCAGATATATTTGAATTATATGATAATAATAATAAATATATAGATATTGCTTGTATTAACACAATGAAAGCTAGTAAGTATATGCGAGAATTATTTAGTAAAGCAAATGTTGTAGATAAAATAGAAGTTAATTTTGAATTTTCAGATAGATTTAAAAAATGGATGCCAATAATTATATAATAAATTATGTAATTAATCTTACAATTAATTGTATAATAAATTATGTAAAGACAAAAGAATTAAGGAATTATACTATATTCAGTGTATTATTTTTATTACTGTAAAAACTATATTATTTATTACCATAATTAATATTTATTAATATTTTTATATATACAAAAATAATTTAAAATTATTAAATCATTAGATATTTAAAAATAATAAAAATATTCTTACATAT